>Ga0065711_1027099_pt1 | contig 54161 bp, 22 predicted proteins | sample Hoacrofraction12_FD_59098 | JGI IMG/M metagenome (GOLD analysis project Ga0065711, IMG submission 59098) | Hoatzin crop microbial communities from Cojedes, Venezuela - Epithelial fraction 12 v2 (version 2) | ecosystem: Host-associated > Birds > Digestive system > Esophagus > Crop | place...
CCTCCGCTGGACTCTCTCCAGTAGCTCTTCATCTTTCTTGAACTGGGGAGCCCAGAACTGGACACAGTACTCTAGATGAGGCCTCACTAGGGCAGTGTAGAGGGGAAGGAGAACCTCCCTCGTCCTGCTGTAGCTGCTCATCAACACGCTAGGGTATTAAACAGTCGAAGACAGTCAAACGGGAGATAAACTGAAAACAGGACAGAAAAGTAACATTCTCCAAGTCATTTCAGCCAGCTTTTCTTCCTAAAAAAAGATTTTAAAAAAATGTTTGAATACTAATACCTATTTTATGCTACAAAACTAAGGTAGAAAAATACTTATTTTTCCTGATTTCTTGTTTTAGTCCAATAAATGTTTCTAAATAATTGCCTCTCTTTATTAACTGAGTAAATAACAAGAGAATAGTTCGATATGAAAAAGATTCAAGAACATCACATTTTTAGCAAGTTTGAAATTTCAAAGTAATTTATCTAAAATTTGCAGTCTGCATTAGGATGTGACTGAAAGACTTGCTCTTCTGTCTTCTGGCTTCTGCAGCTTTAAAAGAAGCTAACATGCTACGCTAAATATTCTGAAAACAATTTGATTACTTGAATGTTGGCATTTGAAATTAAATATGAATTACTTAGAAGCTCATTTAAAAACTACACCATTGCCAGACATTTTAGCCGTACATTTTAGCACCAAAAGCTTCCTGTCTTTTATTACTTTTCTGTTTTTCAGATGTGAGTAGCAGTGGATACCTTTACAATAAGCAATTAAATAATGCTGCCATTAATTGAAATTCTATTATTATTAACGTCTTCTCAGGATAATATTAATAAATAGATGGTTTAACTTGCCTCTGGCTAAAAATTAGCTTATAAGTTACTACACCAGCCAAGTATCTGAGATTGTCTGGTTTTGTTTAGTCATTCAGAGCAATTCTTCTAACATAGGAAATGCTAAAATCTCTTCAGAGCGTTTGCTAAAATGCCTTATTTTTTTCCTTTTCAAGCTAAAATTTTCCAGGTGTTTTAACATCTTTACGATTGGCTTGAGACTCCCACAGAAGACAACAATCAAAAAGTCTGGAATAGTGACATCTACTTAAGAGAAAATGGAAGTGAGAACACATGCTAGAGAGCTCTCCCTTGCCAGTTACAGATAACAGACAGTTTACACACTTCTGTCAACACAGTCCTCCAGGTCCTGAAACCAGTGCCACACATGCAGACACCTCTCACCATAGCAGGTCTTTAGCACTGATCAGAGTTTCAAAAACAAACTTTCCTTGTCTATTTGTATCAATATACAATCCCCTTTTCATTTAAGTTTAAAAACTGTGCATTAGAAACACTTGAGTAGTTTAGATGAGTCAACCACTGCAGTTCTAGTGCCTTTTGCAAGAGGTTCAGATAGCAGCGACGATGAATATTCTGAACATCTACAATACAGACACGTGGTAGTGTATTCTTTTGACCCTTTCAAATCAAACAGCAGACTCCAGAACTTCGACAAAAAACATGTAATAAGCAAAATATTATTTTTCCCTTGCTTGCATCCCTAAGAGTCTTTCTTAAAATGTTTCTAAAATGTTGCTCCCTCTATGAATGTGGAAATCTACCCAATTAATTCTCTTTCTTAGAAATGTTTGTTCTGAGTGCTAGCTTGTGGCTTCTCTGCTGCACTGCGTTGGCATTTGAGGGGAACGATGAGGAACCGAGGGATGTTCTAACAGCCTCAGACTGTCGGCTTGCAACATCAATAAGTCTAGTGTAGCTCTGTCTCCAATAAATCAAATTCCTTTGAAAAGAAAATAATATGTGAGATTTAAAACAGCAGAAGAATTTGGAGGACAAGTTTTTCTATATTTCTTTCACAGAAGTACTTAAAATAAAAGGGGAGATTCTAGATGTGTTGAAGTTGATAAGAATTTTTATTTGCCTTACAGAAGTTATGATTTCACATTAAATTTAGAGAGTAATTGTTGTATACAGTTATAAAAAATTACACAACTTTGTTTCAACTTAGCTATAATCAAGTCCAATAGTAATTTTACCATGAACTTACATGGGAACAAAATTAAGGCATTGTTTCTTTGAGGTTCTCACTCAACGTATTAATTACAGTACGTGTGTACTATTATTAATCTATTTCTTAATATGAGACATATTCCTAAAACTACTCAAAACCACTGCACTAAATATCTGTATAGTATCAGCTCCTGTACAGCTGAATGTATATAATCTTGTTAAATTTTACTATTCCAAGCATTAATGTTGCAACCTGAAGTAGTCTCATCCAAATAATTTGCTCTCCTCCTTTCTATCAGATTATTTTAGTACTACCAGCAGAGGTTTTCAGTGACACTAGATATTGTTTGTAAGACAACAAAGGGTTTATCCCTCTGCTTTAAAAACACTAGCGTTGTGCTACTAAATAAGAACAAAAATAGACCACAAGAAAAGAACAGAGACCATCCAAGACATCATCTTGAGGGCCCGGCACAGCAAAAGAGAGCTAATGCTGACTATTGCAACTGCAGTTGGCATTTGGGACATGGTAGGTACCTAAAGCTGGAAGAAGAATTGTAAGTGTTCAGTCACACCTTAGGACAAAGTGAAAAAACTTCGCACACAGTTTTTCAGGCAGTGAGAACTGCAGGACTGACAGCTACTGCATGTCCCTTACTCCTTAGTACAGTTGACTGGTCTGTGGAAGACTCAGAGTGGCAGGTATGGTACAACTAATGCTTAGGAGAAAAACAAATGATCTGAATGGAATTTGGGGATAACATAAAATGAAGTCTTTTAACTGAAGTCCTGAATGATCTTATGCTAATTCAGAAGGAATGTACTTGGAAAAATTAAGAAAACAAGGGTTATGGGTTCCTAGACTTCACCCAAACTTGGAAATCTAAGAAGTCTTAGAAGATGGAGACTATGTTCCACCTTCAGTTATCTGTGGAATCTCTAGACAAACCTCTCCTAAAGTGCCATCAAGCTATTCCACTGAAACCTCATAGAAATACTGATTCCGAGAACATTAAATTTTCCAAATGAACTGAAGTTGGAGATAGAGAAAAACAAAGTGATCGATTTTCTTTTAGAGCAAAGTTTCAGCCCAGAATTTGAGGGAGATACTGTCTCTCATTATAGCTCCACGTACACCTAAGTCTGTCAGTTGTCTGCTCGTTTGTATGATCTGTACCTATCCAAAGATTCTCACAATTCAAGGTTTGGTTCATCTTTGCATTCACTTTAGAAGTTGTGCCACGTCACATCATTCCATTAACTGACATGGAGTATCCATAAATCTCAATATTAAAGAGCAAGAGAAAGAAGATGAAGAAGCAAGAGGGAAGAGAAGACAGTCCTGATGTTCTCCTAGCACAGGGTAGGCCCTGAAGAAACTAAGAAGAGAAGAGAAAAAAGGAAAAGGAGGAGGTAGACGATTGGCTCACTTACCTCTGAAATCTCAACACCACTGCAAACCAATATTCAAAGGTCTGCAGAAAATAGAGGGAAGATAAAAGAGGGAATAAGGTAGAACTCAAGAGGGGAGAATATGACAGAAAATAAAGAAAAGGGGCAGAACAGCACTGGTTATGTTTGTCCTGAGACTAGCTAGCAGGTTAGGTAACTGAAAAAGAAACAGAAATGCACCATACCTTTTCTTTGTCACTGGCTTCTCGAGCCACAGTAGAGCCCTGAAACAGAAAAAATGGATCTAAAAATGTGCATATGTCAGAAACTAATTTGAAAATGTTACGGTAACAGGTCAAAAAGTGGATGAACTGCATTCTTCTGAACTTGAGAGCTGTTTTAAAGAAAGGTGATACAGTAGGTAGAAGGCCCAGGGCCGCTGAACTGCTGCCATCACTTGAAGAAGATGTATCATGAGAGAAGAAAGATGGATTAAATCCGCAAATGCTCTACATCTATTGTCCTCCTGACTGTGGAGCTTCTTCCTCATGTCTCATTCTCATTTTGAGACCATCTTCCTGGAAGTTCGGTTTGTTTGGCAGACTTCTCATCTTTTTGTGCCAATTTAGCTGTATGGTTACGGAATACCCTATTCTATATATCTATTTGTGGATATGTAATACATGTATGAAAAAGATGTCACATAACATAAACACATAAAAATATTTCAAAGATCACAAAGTGCAAACAAGAACAAAGCACCTCACAGCAACATGAAGTCAAAAGAAGAGATGAGACCAGCTGTGGATTCACAAGATTTACAGCGCTTGCTAGAGATATTTTGGCTATTTAATTTTTTTTTTTAATTGATTTTTTAGCTTAAAACTAGTAGGCAACATGGTACTTTCTGAATAAGCTCGAGGTGACAAAAAAATGGCTGCTTATATTGCCTTGCAAATTTCTTGGAGTAGGACCACACCTTTAAGTACCCAGCATTTGTTCATCACATAATAGCACTGCAAGAAATAATAACCAAAAATATGATAACTGGACATTGAAAGATAGCTAAATTAGCTCTGTCATTTGTTGGAAGGCGTACATCATGTAAGAAAGTGCTGGAGTGGAGTCCTACTAGTTCAAAGAATGTGAGGATTCCCAACCACATCTTATTTATATCATGTTTTAGTCTGTTTGTAGAAAGAAACTTAGAAAACTTCGAAAGGATGGAGAGAAAAGATAAATGGGACAGTACGTCTTAGTTATTATGTATGGCCCAGCATAGTATCATTAACTGATAACAAAGCCTGGTAAAAGCCTGACATTTTAGTTTACTGATGATACATCTTTTATGCTGTATTCTGTGCTCCAACAGGCTCTCGGGCCTGAAAAGAGATCAGCTGAAAACCAAACTGGAGGGGAAAAAAAGTGGATTTTCAATAGTAAAAATCAGGGAGATTGCCAAATTTGACATTGAAGTCATTCTAATGAAATGCCTCAGTGGCCAGGAAAATACCTTTGAAATCCTATGCCGACCTGTGGTCTCTTTTTCTTAGTATCTACACAGGTAGAAATGCACTACAAGTGAGCGCTAAGCTGGTGTCAAAAATATTCACGTATAAAAAAAGGACTCTGAACCTAGAACCGCAGATGCTGTGGCAATAAAAATAAAGAAAAAGTGATTTCTAATATATACAATATCACTAGAAATCTGCTTGGTGAAGGAGTTTGTTTTGAAGAATAATATGATATTGATGCTAAGTTTAAATTGCAAGAGAAGTTTATCTTCAAAGCAATTCTGTCCCGCTGGACAAACTGAATAGAGTACAGAAGCACTCACAGAGGTAAATAGTAGCAACAGCTGTTGACATCAATGCTAAGAACGTACTGTATATCATTTATGTTTCTTTCTGTTGTGCCTTTGTCCATTTTTTACTGTATCTGGACTTTATGATGCTCTAAAACACATACTGTTCTCTCAGATTAAAACAATACCTTTCTTGGGTAAACTCTGCTGCCAATAATACTAAATACCAAAAAGTCAATTGTTGACAATCTGGAAATCAGTTCTCATAAATCACATTAAGTCAACTATCTAACCAATTGCTAGGCAGATACCTGACAGTAGGAAAGGATGATGCTGTACACAGCATTACAAATCTCTTAATACAGAATGCTAAATAAACATCTTAAAACAAGTTTGCAGATACACTTAGTGGTTCAAGACATAGAAATTAAGTGTATTGAAGTAGTTTTCTAAGGGGAGACTTTATGGAGGAAATTAAAATACAATCCCTTAGGTGGAAAGACTAAGACTATATTTCGGGCATTCGTTGCAAGCACTGTATATTAACTACTACAATGAGCTGATGAACCTTCTGAAACAAAACTAAAACACATCTAACGATAAAAGCAAGAGAAATTTCAGTTTTTTTAAGAACCTTCTCTTTTTCACTGGAATTATTTCTAAAATACAGAATCAAATACAAAGCTTTTGTAGTAGTGATATACTTCGTTAATAGCATTTTATTGGTTTAAATGATGATGATACTTGGTCATTTTATAAAAGCCCTCTGCAGAATCAGCTGTGGCTTTCCATAATGTTGATAAAAACCTATAGGAAGCAGAATTATTATTGTACTTGTGTGAAGGGTTTTACCTTTAACCATTAGTTACATTGGACGAACAGTTAAATTACTGTGTTTAAAAACGCACATTACAAATGAATTTGTAACATTTCTACAAAACCATCCTTCGGTTTTGCTAAACCTAGATGCAGAAGTCAACCGGTTAATGCTGGCTCTTACACAACACAATTTCAAATCAACTAAAATTCTGAGCAATATTCAAGCATCAGCACAATCTGACATTTATAGTAAAGATTTTCAGCTACTTTGTCAGTTATTTCATCAGCAGTTATTTCTCACCTTTAAATCATATTTTCTATAAACAGATAAACGATGGCTGAACACATTTCTTGTAACAATCATATATACTTCAACTCCATCAACAGTAAGCCGGTACATGCCCAAAAACTGGGGAAGAAGTGTATTCCCATGACACTCCACAATAAACTGCAGGAGCAAAAACAAAAACAGAAAAGAGGACGGATACATATTATATATATATGTATTTATACAGTTTTAAAGATAAAACACCCCGAAACAATACATTTATTTGCTGAATATATATTTGTGTGGAGACAAACCTTTAAAAAAATCAAGCCAAAACAAACCCCTTCATCAGGATGTTATCCTCCGTTTAGCCCAGTGTTTAAAAAATAAAATTTTGAATTGTTTAACTCAGAACTCTTGACTTCTACAGACAATCTCATAGAAAGAGCAGCCTCCATTTGACAGACCTTTACACTTCTATGGTCCAAAAAGCATACCTAATGCAGATAACATATTTGGTACTGATGTCAAAAACAGGAATATTTTTTCAAACATCACACTGCTGTATTTTGTACTGTGTTGTCCCAGATTATATTTCATTTGTACGTTTCTCCATTCTCAATATTTGTTTATTACGATGAACATTTATGGTCACCAGCAAGGAGTATTATTTATTATCACCAATTTTCTACTAGTTCCCACGTGATGGTTGCATTTCAGGGTCAATAGCGTTGAGCAGTGAAGTGCAAGATCCCTGTATTTTTGTATTTACGAAACATTATATCTCCTTAAGGTCACCATATTCCACTATAAATGGGCTATTAATCTTGAAAAGATTTGCCACCTGCACCTGAAGCTGTCTTTTTTTTTTTAATCACTCACCTTACAACTAATAGTTCAAATTTCTATTGGAAAGACTACTGGAGGAAGCAGAAAAAGTACAGACCATGTTGATGGCGAGAACTATTGAAGAATTAATATTTATTCCCAGAGTAGAAATGCCCATACTGTATTAATCCTAAAACTAACTCAAACACATCTACTCATATTTTGTGGAACCAATGAAAAGTTAAGCCCCAATGATGCAAACCAGAAAAAGACTCACCAGCTTTCCCCTCTCTATTACCAAGTCTCAAACAGAGGAACTTGCAGAAAAATTAAAAATTTAAGCCCCAAACAGGAAACATGAAAACTAACCAACAGACAGTTTTTAAAGCAGATCAGCTTTTAAATATTTGTTGAATACTGAAGCTGCTGTTTCTTTCGTGCCATATCGACCCGTTTACTAGAAACACATTATTCTAAAATACAGGAGACTTCGGAACAAGTTAATTGAATAAGCCATTTGAATTGTTTAACAAAGATAGTTAGGATTTGGTAACAAATAACATAACAAAGCTCTTGGAACCTTGGAGGTTTTGAAGTTTTGGGCTCCTCTGCTAATTTTAAGGAACTTCTCTAACTTTATACATGAATCTGCACATATCACTTACAGACTTTCCTTTTATTAAATGGTAAAATAAAAAGACTTAAGAGTCCTGAAAAGAATCCTGTCCACCAGGAAACAAAGGGGATGAGCAACAAAGATGGAAATTGGTGACTGTGAATTGAACTTAATTTTGATTAACAACTCTGACACACGAGCTCTGTTGAATCTTGCTGTTAGTTTGGGCTGTAACACTCCTTTCTGTCCGCCCCGTAGCAGCACGGGAGGTTACAAGCAGAGCAGAGAACGCATAGCCATGACGCACTTACGTCACTTCACAGTGAAGCATTTCTTAAGCTCAAACTGTCTATGAATGGGCAAAACATCTTAAGCTGCTGCAGAGGCTCGATGAATGCAAATCGAAACCTTAGGAAGCAAACATGATCGTATGCCCCCAAATACAAAGAAGTTTGACAGTAAAAGGCCACAAAAGCAATGTCAGACCTGAGCAGTGCACAAAAATTGATTAGTTTGCACCTGAGAAGACTTCTGTGTTTAACAGATGCAGAAGTATTAGTGTGGAGTTCTTGAATTGGAGGATTTTCAATCATAGGGCTGTCATCAACCTCACAAAGCAGTTATAAGGTGATGCAGGATACACAGCTCATTTTGACCATCTGTAGTTTCTCTTAGAGATCTGATCATGAAGTGAAATTAGAACTATTAATGCTGAGGTTACAGAAAAATTGTTCAAAATACTAATACTTATTAGTCAAACTATATTGATTATTTTGTTATGAACATCAAATATTTGGCATGTATCCTGAAAGTAAATACTTTTCTAATGCTTTATAGAAGGTGGGAAGAGCTGTTCTTATAAAAGCATTTACTGAGTGATTACTTCTCTAAGATGATTAGGTTCCACAAGGATGATAAAAATGAATCTAGCTTCCATGAAAAATTTAGTTGCACAGAATTTAATGGACCCAGCCATTCTCTACAATGGACCCAGCCATTGTTAATCGTATGGCTCTTAACTACAGAATTCGAATCAAAACAAGTACTATTATTCCAGTTTTCCATATGGGGATCTGAGGCGCAGAAACTTTATCTGAAATTATACAGAGAGTTTGGGCCATGTGAAGGAATGTCAGTGTGGCATCTCGAGTACCAGACAGCAACGTCATTAACCCAGAACATGTGCAACCTACCCACTTTAATCACATAAAATAAATCCTTTGGTTAGCAGTATACAATCCCCTCCCAAACTGTTCTGTATTACGTAACAAGGAAAAAAAGGCAATTAGTGAGAGTTGCCTCAGTCCTATTTGTAAGTTAGGGTTAGCCTAACGCTGTTGTTTCATTTTAGTATTTTGCAGACAAGCCTTCTGAAAGGGCAGAGGTACTAGCATGCAACACAGGACATGGAATGCTCTGCTAGCATCTCTCTTCACTTGATAAAGAGCGACTTGGCCATGTCTTGCCGACTTCTAAGGGACTTTCTCAAAGCAGACCATGTACTGCAACAGTTGTTTCCTACTCGCTGCTGACTGTGGACACTCGTGCCATTGCAATTGAAAGAAAAGCCCCTAAAATGATTTCAGTATTTTCCACGACAGCATTTCTTATCCGGATGGGGAAACAAAGGAAAGAGGGAGAAATGCCACTTGCTTTCAGCATCTACAATGTTGGTCTAGAACTTCCTACCTTTGAAACTATCAATCCCCCATATCTGCATCACAGAGGAGGCAAAACGTGTCATCTGTTTGGGTGGGAGTCCAGCAGGACTTGCACTCGTGACTGTGGTTGGCAGATTTTCAATTTGTCCATCTTGATATAAATGAAGTAGCAATTTAGTCACCTCAAGGTGCTTTTTAGCAATGATTTCCTGAAGTTTCCCACTCACAGCTGGAATAAAAGTGAGCCTAGAAAATAAGCCGGTACATGCTTAACAGGACTGCTAAATTTCAGTGAAAGAAAAGACCTTCACTCCTCTATGTTAACTCTTTCTAAAAAGAACATTTAAATTCTACCAAGCAGCCTTGCTAAATAAAACTGTAATACTTAGCTAACACATTTACAAGTCCTTATACGCAGCAACAAAATCCATCGTTTTTTAAAAAGAGTGTTGGAATAAACACCCCATCGTTCAGACAATTTTCACTTTTCTGCACAGCATGAGGACAATATTACCATTAACAAAATAAAGTATCATTAGCATGTTGACCATTTTATCAGCTGTGCAGCACAGGTTTCAGATATGTAATCTTCTGAGCTCTCTTGAACCCCCATGCTTAAAGCTGAAAATTAGTAAGAAATTCCTCATGACCCTACATTCTCACTAATTTTTGTACAAATACAGCTTCAACTTTCCTTAAAAAGAACTTTTCCTATCTCATTTTATGTAAAAAATAAGATTGTTAGCTTTTTGCTTCCCCATGGCAATGCTAGTAAGATACGAGGATGACTACAAGATAACAGTGCATGCAATTTATTGACAAAGAAGTTAAGCCATTTTTGGCTCTTCTTGGAAAAATGCAGTGAAATTCCTGCTCCTGCTACTTCTCCTCCTCCCCTTGGAGATCATTGGTGGAATGATTTGACATCAGTGAAGACTAAATCCTGAACTGTATCTATCTCAGTTCTATGTGAAAACTCAACATTCCTATTTCTCACAGGTAGCCCTATTTTGCAAACATTAATTCAGAAATACACAACATCTCGGTGACCCCTTTATATGCTATTTTCATGATTTTCTGCATCATGATTAAGGTAATCATGCCTGAATTATCAAATATGTGACAAGTCTATTCATTAGAGTACTTTCATTAAAGACATTAAATGTCAAGCGATATAATTATTTAAAAACATTTTGACATTGTGAAGGAAAAGATTGTGATATTCCTCTTTTTGGCTCAACTTTCTCTTTCAAATCTTCTTCCTCAACCACCGTGTTGTGTGCACGTGCATTGACACAGGGTATCACTCCCCAAAAAGGAGGTTAAGAAGTTGTCCAGAATTATATCATGTTTCAGAATATTCCAGTTATTGCTATTTTCTTGAACCCTAATAATTTCATGGAAAATTATCCATTGGGTACTTATGTGACACGGCAAAAGGATTAATTAGCTGAACTACAGCGCACTACAGGAAGTTATAGATTTTCAAGGCACATAAAGCTGTTTTCTTCTAGTAAGTCATGTAAGAAAGTGATTTAATTTAAAGAAGTGTTCAAAAAATAGATGGCTTTTCAGATACAAGCTCTGTGATTCACAGCCTTACACTTCATGTTGTTTCAGACTTGGGCCATGGTTAATTTTACTTCAAAGGGCAACGTAATCTAAATGTTACCACCACCTGTGATTATCTAGGCTGCAGATCTGCTACCAGGAACATTACACTTGGTACTGCTACAATCAAATGAGTTACTGGGTGTGCTGATCTCTTCTGAAAGTGCTGTGCACAGCATCAACAGCTTATATACATAAAATATAACAAATACATAGAAAACATCTGCTGGTGAAGCCCAGGCCTCAACAGAGCCAGTGCACCAAGTCCATTCTGCCATTTTGTGTAGTTGGATATTCTCTACGAAATTTCACATCTTTCAATGAAGATTTTCAATGTGTTTTTCAGTAACATTTCTAGCCTGTGGTTGTATGGCCCTTTTGCATATTGCCCTTCTGCAATTCCACCTAATACCCACTCCAATGAGTTTCACATTTTTGGGGTCAGCTCTCCTACAGGAAACAGTGGGATCATGGATGCAGGTCAGAAGTAGATTGTTCAGACGAGAATGTGCTTGTTCTCATATCTTCTTCTGCTTCTCCTGGTTTTTCATATCAAAACCGCTTTACAGGTCAGTCAGCACTGGGCAGAGGCCATTCTGTGCAGCCTCTTGATTCGCGCAAAGAACTGGCTGAAGGGCTTTTCTCTACTTTGTTTCTTCACAAACCCACCATAAATCTTCACCTCTTGCTACATGAGGACACACACAGAGAGTCAGGGTCACTGTTGCATGATATGCATCCTTCTTCGTGTGCATTTGTGTTTAAATAATTGTACATTATATTGCCTTACTTTGCCTTTTTACCTATCCTTTCCCTTCTTTTTGTGATACATACAGATGCAGCTCATGAAGACACACGGGGAGCTGGGAGGAAGCAAGCCACTAATGAACTGTGCACGTAATGACAAGGAGGGAGGATGACACAAACTTAAATGTAGCTCTACTTTAGAAACATACTGGCTTGATGTCAGCCCATCTCAGTGCAAATTCCTAGACACCTAGCCCCCACTTTCTTTTCTAGGGTATTCTCCAGTCTATGTTGTCACCAATTGTGTGACAAAATTGATTTTAACCTACAGTGATGTTTTTCTGTCTATTTATGATTTTAATGTTTTCTCCTACCTTCCACTCAATAACCGTGTGCTATTCCTTGATTCTTGTACAGCCCTGAAACCAGCTCTTGGTGCAATTTCCCCCCTTTTCACTTACTGCCTACCTCATTTTTCCCTTTTATTTGCCTGCCTGTTTCTTTCACATTTTTTTCCTCTCCAGAAGCTAGGGTCATATTTTCTTCCCTGTTTTTGTTTTCTCCTTTATGCCGTCATCTCCCCTTTTTAGCTCATTCTATTCTTTCCTTTCTTCGCATTCACTTCTCCATCACTCTGCTGTTTGCTGCCTCCGGTAAATGGGCAGTCCCTCTCCTTTACCACTATTCGCTATTTCTGCTGGTTGCCAGGGAGACAAACAGGCAGTGCAATAGGTGTTGGTTCTGCATACAATTACCTGTGTAGGGAAGAGAACGTGTAGTCAACAGGGACAGCAACCTATAGAAAACCTAAAGGGTACCTGCGCTCATGAGTAGTTTTATACTGAAAGGTTTGTACACTAACAATTCCCTCTTGTTCATCTGCTCCGAGATGGCTTCTCAACAACTCTTTACTGAAGTCACCTGGGTGTCAGCACTGAGGAATAATAAATACCTTTTGAAGTACATTTTAATGAAAAAGAAAAAAAGGTGCTCAAAAGGTGTTGGTTTTTCTGAGACATTCAAGTTGCTTTCATTTATTTTTAAAAATCTATCCTGCCCATCATCTGTTCTCAAAGAGCACAGGACTCCACTTGTACACTAATTTAAGATTTAAAGCAAGTTTATCTCTCTGGGAAGGGCAAGGTATCTTCATTCAGACATTTCATAAACTAGAATCTCTGCCTACAGGATTTTACTCAACTGTCACCTATTTCCACCCTTGAAAATCGTATTTGTAGTTTAGAAAATATCTACACACCTACTAATATATACAACAGTATATTCCGTATTTTACGTAAATTAATAAACTTTTTGCATAGGACAATATGTGCAAAAGAAACATATAAACACAGCTTGAATATATGCTGAAATGAAAAGTTTTCCTTTAGGAGGAAGCAGAGTATTACCTATTCCTTAAACATAGGGGGAAATCCTAGCAATGCACTTATCACAGATAACTTGGCTGAGCTCTCCTTTAACAATGCCAAAGGGAACTCTATTTTCCGGTCCATGACTTTGGTGTCAGGAGCATAGGTTTAAAACAAAACTGCACTAGCTTTGGAGGTATTTCAAATGAATATTTTATTTTGCTCTCAAATACTATTTAAGTGTTTAACATGAACTTGCTTGACTAACTTACACAATTTTAACTAATCAAACTACATTTGTGAGCACATACAGCAACAGCTTTTCTCATATTTGAAAGTCTGACCCATTTCGCATAAAAATGGTTCTAGTGCATGTGGTAAGCAAATGATGTTCAGTTGAAGTTAACATCTGAATAGTATTGAGAGGAGTTCTACTAATAATTGATAGCATATCAATAATATAAGCAGCCGAAACCAATTGCAAATTATCACTGAAATGTGACTAAAAGTAGTATTTCACACTTTGTATCAGAAAATATTACAGTAGTTAGAAACTGGCTAGCACAGAAATTCACAGCTTAAGAACCTAACATGTCATACACGCTTGTATTTACCATAACACTTAGAAACCTAGCTGGTTCATGTTCTAGGCCTTTTTGTCTTTAAATGTAGATAGAAGGCTGGTCCATGCATGATGGACTTCATAGTCCAGCCATAAACAACAAGATGCGTTGCAGCTTTAAGCACGGAGAAAGACATTATTCCCCGTTTGCTTAGAAGTGGTGGGCTTAGTATTTTGTTGTTTTTTTGTGTTTGTGGTTTTTTTCTTTTTTATTTTATTTTGCAAGAGAAAATCATGCTCTCTAGTGTTCCTACTCAGTACTAAGAGCGTAAGACTCATCTGATGAGTTGACAGAAAGCGTCAGTGTTTAGACTGAAGTGTTCACCATCTGTCTGAGGTTGTGGAACTGACTGTCACTAAAAAAAAAAAGACATCATATCAGACAGGGTAAATGAATGAATGCAACACACAATTTTGGGTAGCAACTATAATTTACAATTGTCAGGACTATTATTTACAATTCAACAGTCTTAATTTAGAATTGCTATATATACTTATGTGCTGTTTCTATAGTAACTTCCTCTGACACTCATTCAAGCCTAGTTCACTTCTAGTTTTCTACACATTTCTAGTACATAGCCTTAGGCTTGGAGTTTGATTTTTTTTTTTGTTTTACTCTTGATACTTTTTTTGATTTTCAATAGTGGTAATAATACTGTAAACTGTGATACACCCAACTTGGTTACTTTTGCAAAATGCCATGTGACAGCGATACTGCAGTAGAAATGTACCCAGAAAGGAGAAAGCTAATAACTCAGCCAAACTCACCTATTTTATTTTCACTCCTAACAAGTTACTAGCTATTCTGTTTCCTGAAAACAACCTGATTTCTCTAAGGTGTACAGTCATGTCCTTTGTAACTTTGGTTAATTAAAAACCAGGCAATCTAGACATGGTATTTTTAGACTTACCAGTGTTTACAGTCTATGCACAATTCCTGCTCCTTTTGTAAATGCCTGAGTACACAGCCTGTGTAACTATAACCTCAGTTCCTCACAGCTCCAAAGAATAGACAGGCTATTTCACCTTCAGACAGATGGAGAGGAAAGACGGAAAGAATCTGATGGGTTTGTGGACTACACATCTCCACGATCTCCAGTCACTCATAAAATGACCTTTATTTCTACTTCTCAGAGGCAGTTTACATGTCTCTCTCTAACCTTCTGACAACTTCACAAAAAAAATCATCAGTACTTGGAGCTAGATTTCGGAAGTGTTCATGGGAAAACTGCCCCTGCTGTGTTTCTCTGACGACCACGCTAACTCCCAGATGCCTCATTGGTAGCTTTGTAGTTCAAATAGGTGCAAGGGCAATGACAGCTATTTTGCAGCTGCCAGGGATGAAGACTGTTCCGGTGAATGAAGAACATACCCCATCTCTCACACTTCTGACTTGACATGGTCCCCTCCCCAGTATTCTCTGTTTAAAGATAGCTGTCCTCCTGTATTTATTGTTAAGCAGTTCAAGCAGTCTTGGAAAACGTTTGATGAGGCTTGTTTTGTCCCTAAGCAAGGACAGAGGTACTTCCAAGGTCGAGAATGATTCTATCAGCTTGTTAGCCTTAATAAGGAAATGGGTGAGTAAATATTACGGTTTAAATGAAACTCATTCAGAGTTTCAACCTGGGGAAGAAACCTAGAATGAATTTGTAGAGGGGGGGGGGAAAAAAAGCCTAAGCAAGGGAGAGGACAGAGATGATCTGTCATAAATGGCATGAACTTCACTCATGTCAGAAGTAACTGGAGGATAATTACTGCCTTCTCAGGTAGATGAAAGAGGGTGCAAGATACTGAGGGTTTACATGTTACTGTTCATAACGGATAGATGATATAACTTCAGGTCCTTTGCGGGTACTTGATCTTTAAAAAGGGAGAAACAGTCTTCTAAAATTCACATGAATCACCTCCTTAGTCTTCGTGTACCTGAGAAAGGTTATTCCTCCCAGAATGATCCCTTCATTGCATAACTGGATCCAAACACGTCCGCACGCTCCCTTCCTTGGCAGGCTGAACCCTTCAAACACAGCTCTGGTCTAGGAGCAGCCTGGCACGGGGTATGATGGCAGGGCACGCCACTGGAAGTCCCAAACTAAACACAATGACACCTGGGCTGTGAAGCACACTTAGCTGGGCCAGAAATTTTCATATGTGGTGAGTGCTGCTGGTGATCAGTGAACCGAAACTGGAGAAAAACTAACAAGCAGACTTTTCCCTAAAAACCCAATATGTGATACTTTTGTGTGTAATTACAATAGCTTCTTTAACTGTAGCAACAATTACAATTAAGGAAGATACTGGGCAGTAAGGTAAATATGTAAATCAGTACAGTGAACTTGACATTTCCTCTACTGGCAGACAAAGAGTATGACAAAGTAAAATTGAACTCAAGAGAATTTGTTTTATTGACAAAGATTTCCACAGGAGTACCAGTATAGTATCTGAAAAGTCTTGTACTACTGCAAGTATGCCATCGGACAGAACCGTAAGGTTACATCCCCACCAGTAAATTGGACGGGTCTCGGACTGTCCTCTGGCATCAGTTGTAGTTGGAATGGAATCACATCCAAATTATTAAGTTCTCCTCTAAAACAGGATGCTCATATTCAACCTGATAAGCAGGAATAGTAACTGGCCTGAGTTAATACCTTGAATCTTTCCCAGAATTATTTAGCAAACAGCTAGCTGGCCCAAAGCGAAACCACAGCAGGCACCATTATGAGCTCAACTGCCAGTGGATGTTACCTGGCATCGTGTCGTTTGCTAGTAGTCTAAGGCCAATCTGTGTGGGATGACTTGGTTAACGGAATTATTAAAGCCTTTCCATCAGGAAAACCGGTTCTCTAGACTTTGTCAAGAAGGCTAAGATAACCTTCACTTGTCAGAAAACATTTTGAGAAATGGGAAGGCAAGCTGCTGTACCTAATGCTTCCAAGCATTCAATTTCCAGCAGCAACACACACCACATGGTATCAGCCGTCACCAGAGTTAGTGGGATTTAATTTAGATTTTGTTTAATTAATTAAAATGATTTTGTTCAGCACATTGCTGAAGATACTGAAATTAATTTATTTCATTAAAAAGTCCAAACTGTCTCTGTACTTGAGTTCCTCTGCATTTACAACACGTTGTAAACTGCTCTCAAGTTCTGAGACAAAGAAATACAAATTGTATCTTTATGAATCTTTTGGAGGCACCAATGAGAGCTTTCTGATATAGACGTTTTTCCAGTATAAAGTGAAATTAGATGCCTGGTACAGATAACTTTCAGATCATTATTCCTTGTACCCTAGCCTCTTATGAACCCTGATGTTTGAAAGCATTAATGAACAAAGATTCCAAACTATTAAGTTCTTTCATGTTAGCACTGTCTTCATTGACACTCGTGAAAGGAGATGACCGTTTCAAAAAGCAATATTGCTATTCAGCTGGTTTAAGTCTCAAAACCTAGATCATTAATATTAGCTTCTAATGCCAAATATGAAACAGACTAAAACTAATTCCGCTGCACTGCTTCACAGATCAAACCCTTTCAGATCAAAGCTAAAACTGTAAGTTTGTAAATGCTAACAAAAAATAACCCCCAATTACAATTAGACAATAGTTCAGAATTTCTCTTTGGTAAAATTGTACTTAAAAGACAGTCTTCTGAACGTTTCTGATAGTGACAATAGTCAACAAGGCCAAGTGCAAGGTCCTACACCTGGTTTGAGGCAATTCCCGCTATCAATAAACGCTGGGGGATGAAGGGATTGAGAGCAGTCTGCCGAGAAGGACTTGGGGATACTGCTGGATAAAAAGCTGGACATGAGCCACCAATGTGCACCTACAGCCAACTGTAGCCTGGGCTGAATCATGAGAAGCGTGGCCAGCAGGCTGAGGGAGGGGATTCTGCCCCTCTATTCCGCTCTGGTGAGACCCCACCTGGAATCCTGCGTCCAGCTCTGGAGCCCCCAGCACAAGAAAGACATGGACCGGTTGGAGCAGGTCCAGAGGAGGGCCACAAAAATGATCAGAAGGATGGAACACCTCTCCTATGAGGAAAGGCTGAGAGCGTTGGGGCTGTTCAGCCTGGAGAAGAGAAGGCTGCGCAGAGACCTTGTAGCAGCCTTTCAGTACTTAAAGAGGGCCTATAGGAAAAATGGAGAAAATGTTTTTAGCAAGGGCTGTTATGACAGGACAAGGGGTAATGGCTTTAAACTAAGGGAGGGTAGATTTAGACTAGATACAAGGAAGAAACTTTTTATCATGAGGGTGGTGAAACACTGGAACAGATTGCCCACAGAGGGGTAGTGGAGGCTCCATCCCTGGAAACATTCAAGGCCAGGTTGGACGGGGCTCTGAGCAACCTGGTCTAGTTGAAGATACCCTGGCTCGCTATAGGGGGGTTGGGCTAGGTGACTTCTAAAGTTCCCTTCCAACCCAAAGCATTCTATGATTCTATGAATATGTATCTATGTTAAAACAAACATATGGTCATCCTATGTGTTATTTAAACAAAAGAACAACATGCAAAGAAAGAAAAGAGTTCATCTCTAACTCACTGAAGGTTTCCCAAGCTACTCTGGACTTGGAGGACATTCAGAGATCTCCCTTTAACACAGAAAGAGCAGAGACAGAGACACTCAGGCAGCACCACAAAAATGGCTAGCAATACCTTCAACCCCAAGCACCCTGAAAGCATGCTCTTTTCTCCCTTCCACCTCAAAAGAAGGCTTAAAAACTGGTTTTACAAAAGTAACAGTATTAAAAAACCCCAACAGACAAAAACATTGCAAGACAAAAAAATAAATCACCTAAAAGAACAACAACAAAGTCCCAACCCCAAACGTCCTGAAGTCCTTACCCGAAATCCCAACCCATGGAAGTGGGCAGGAAGCTGGAAAGAAGGATAAGAAACCCCTCCTATTTGGTATCATATTTGAGATTATTTTTAGAGGCTTTTCTGATTTCTGCAGCTTTAGAGCTTATTCAAATAGATCTGGGGCTAAGAAAATCAGCACTGATTTTGTTAAGGCTTCTTGTATTTCCCAAGTTCTGCTCCCCCCTGTGCCATCCACACAAATTTCACACTGGCACAGTATGACAGCTATCAAGGCTGATTTGAGGGATTTCCACTGTTCACTTTTGACTTTACTGTTGTTTATGGAGATTCATATTTGCAAAACCTGATTTTGTATTGGCAGGAATTTTACATGAATTACTTCTAGTTTTTAATTTCTCACACAATACAATTTTAAAATCTTTGAAATCTGTTGCTAGTGAAACACAGAACACTCAATGATCAGATCCGGAAGAAAGAGGTCACCTGCACCATTGGACATCTCCAAGCTAGCCCAGAATAAAGTAGCTTCAAGCCTGAGAGTCCACTACCTGAAACAAAGAGCATCTTCCTAGCATCTCCTAGGCGAAGGAGCTTACGGCCTCCACGTTACCCTCTCTGTATCGTGTAGACATATCATTTTACTTAAAGCTAGCTTAGATTAAAATTTAGGAAAGTGCAGCCCTGTGAATTGCAGATATCCAATAAATTGCTCATGCAAAAGGGAAAAAGTCTGAAGTGACTCTTTTTCCACAGTTATTCATTTAAAACCTCTAGCACTCTAAAAAAGACTTATTACAGCACTATAATATTTAAGAAGAAATCCCACACCCTGATAAAAATTATTATATTACCTGATGGTATTTCTTCAGTATGTTGTGCATTTCTGCTACATCTTCACTTGTTATAGTTTTGATGACATATCTTTTGTCGTAAGACGTATGAAAGCGGGCACCACTGCGTGCTTGGGAATCATTGGCAAGGGGTGCACTTCTTGTCAATGAATTCTGTCAATTGATTTAAAACAAAAAAGCATCAAGTCAGACAAAAATATGCAACTTTTAATTAGAATAAATATAAGCCATTTACATTTATTTCTTAATCTTTTTCAATACATCTGCACCAAGCTGAATTCTGCAAGGCATGTAATCACAGACAGCATTATCTTGACAAATCACTTAAAAAATATTCTGAGAACAAAAGAATGTTTGGGGGAAGGTATTGCCCATCAGTGGTTCAAAAGTAATTCTCAATGCTGAATGAGAACTTGCTGCACTTTCTTATGCATACATTATCAGCTTTTGGGAAGAAAACATACAGTAATTAAAAATCCAAAAGAAACACTGTATTATGCCACAATAACTATAAACAGAGCACTTATCTGTAGTAACAGTACCACTTAAAAACTGAGCAGGATTTACTCTTGAGCCAATGTGATGTGGTACGTAAACAAGATCACAGGTAGATTTCTGAGTTCTAGTATCGGAACCATTCCAATGATTTCCTATCTAGTGTTAAGCAAGTAATATTGTACAGCACCTCCTTTTGTAAAATAGACCTACCTTCCCACAGACTCAAGAGGGGAAGATTAGTTAATGACTGTATAGTAGTTAGCAGAAAAACTGCTATAGATTAGTAATCATTTTCAGACCAAAGCTTGAGACTACTTGCGCTTCAACAGTAGCAAAAGAAGCCACCTACTTTTTTTCAGAAAATAAGAAGTATTCAGATTAGATCTCTTTATATTTAAAAGCAGTAAAAATAAATTAGACAAAGTATAACAACTTGCTTTTGGCTGGAAACATCCTTCTGTATCAGTAAGAGTTTACGCCAATTCTTACATGCTTGACTTACACTATTATTTTTTTTTTTTTAAATAAGTAGTAACAGCAGCAGCACAGCCATGAGAAAACACAACGATGTTCTTGCACCCCATGTGTACTTCCAAAGAATGGACCATACTCTGAAAAGGTTAAGCAAGTTAATTACAGACTGCTGGAACACTTCTATGTTTATGAAATAAAATTGCAGTACCCATTTGGTATATCCCTACCGGTAGCAGAAAACCCCATCTCCTGCTCTCATTTCTCATTGTACCATACCGCACAAACAGCTATTGCTAAATTGAAATATATTTCCTCTGCTTCCACACTCACATAGAGTAACATTGTTCCTGACGGAAGAAAAGCTGTTTTCACAGAAAGGTTTAATAAAATTTTGTATATAAATGTAAACGCGGCAGATTCCTAAATAGCAAAAATTCAGCTCCAGCAGCTACAGCATACAACATGTTTGTGTGGTTTGATAAGGGACTGTGAACTAAGTCACAAAACAGATTTACACTGGAAAAACGATGATGTTTTCAGAAAGTAATTACAAATAGGCTCAATCAGGTACCAAACCCACAAAATCTTATTTTCACAGGAGCTATATTTTATTTGGAAGTTTTACCATTGATAAATCCATTCACAAGCTCTACAGACATCGGCAGGAGCTGGACATGCAGATTCAACCCCAGTGACAGAAGGTCAGTAATTATTATAAAGTAATAACCTCAACCAAAAGATGAGGGCAACTATAGCCCCAGTTTAAGAAGGCACTTGAACACATACAATTATGTCTCCATATTTTTGAGACCCATTGACTTCAACAGGCCTTCAGCATAGTAAAATCTTTTCCTAAAGGTAGGTTGCTTTCTGAAATCAGTTTATATGAAAACATTTTCCCACAAGGTTACTTTGTTCAACAGAAATACTCAGGAGTAGCAGGAATAACAGTAAATCATCTAAAAGCACACAGTCCTACAAGGTCTTATGAGAATGAAAACCTTAATTATGACACGCAGGAGAAATAAAACTTTGTGCACTTCTCCTTGTATATTTCTAGGCTTGTGCAATGAACTAAAATCATTACTAAAGCCTATGATAAAATGTGATGTCTTTCTCCATTATCCTCTCTATTCACTGAAGAAAGAAAGGATGTGGGTGCTTCCCTAATGTTTATAAGTAAACAATTTTTCTAGAGTGATCAGAGCAGAGCTTTAGGGACAACCATTGCAGACTCAGTTCCTTCTCTGCACTGGCTTTTGGACTGCCAATTTTAACAGATGCGAGTCCTGATACGCCATCACTTTACATGAAGATATTGATAGGTATTAAAGATACTAGAGAAGGGAATTTAAGTATTACTGCAGTTTTCTTTTATCCGTTTTCAGATGTTTCCCATTCAAATTCATTTCCCACCACTCCACCACTGAAATGTTTTTACGTACTGATGAAGTCTATTCAAGAGAACAAGTATCATAAATGGAGTGAATTTTCTTAATGCTAGACTTGATATCAGTAGTCTATTAATTTTGAAATAGAATCATAAGCCGAGTTAGTTGTAGAAACCATCATCTGTAGAAACCCTCTCTGTTCTAGAGTCAGGACTTGGCTTTGTTTCTAGTGCATATATTTAATAGTTTAAGCTGAAGAACTGATAACAGAAGTTTTAAAAAAATCATGCAAATTCAGTTACCTTCATCACAAACCAGAAAAGATGATGTAACGTAATACTTAATTTTGATTTTGAAAAAAATTAAAGCATGGGTAATCATTAGTGTATGCAGTGAATTGAACTACTGCTAAGTTATTAGGCTGTAATTCAGTTAGCAATAACAAAGGGTACCGGGTAACAACTCATTATTGTTCCCAGCAGAAAAAAGGTGCACTATTCTGTGGTTAACTATTGCAATAAAGCAGTAACCACAGTTTTCTGAATGTATTTTTCCCCAGAGAACCCTAGTCTTCAAACTATAAACAATGTGGTATAAATGTTGAAAGCAGGTAACCTGGGGGGAGACCTGTTTTGCTATAAAAGCTGCAAAGAAGTGCACTTACTAGTGTGCCACTACATCTCTCAAGGAGAAGGGAAAGGGGGAAGATGGGAAGAAGGACCTGAACTAGCATTATTCTCAAAACTTCAAATACTCTTAAGGTATAATTTAACATTCTTCACCAGAAGACTTGTCAGATTTGAGTGAAATTCAGACCTGGGAGTACTCGGTATGAATGAAATACCTTGCCTAGCAATGTCTTGACTGAGATACAACCCATGGGAGATGCTTCTTCACTGGACTTTTCAGCTGCAGAAGCTCAGTTACTAATTCTGTGGCCACAAAGGCACAAAAATGACCACTTCTGACTTCAAATCTTCTGAATGCTATTCCTACAACTATCTGCTCTTTTAAATTAAATCTGTCTCCTTTTGTCTTCATAAGCACTATTTGCACAGAAGACCTCTTCTAAGTGTCAGGCCTTAAAATAATACAGTTCTTCCTGCTTTCCAGCAACCTCCTGTCACCCCATCGTTAACCAGGAATATCTAGTATATGGGTATATTTATGTAGCAACCCATCAAAACAAACTTATTCAGATTCCCCCCCCCCCGTGACGAATACGATGTGGGTGGGAACATGGTGACAAATGATGAGGAAAAGGCTGAGGTACTAAATGCCTTCTTTGCCTTAGTTTTTAACAGTAAGACCAGTGGATCTGCAGGTACACAGCCCCCTGAGCTGATAGATGGGGACAGGGAGCAGAATGAAGCCCCCTTAATCCTAGGGAAAATATTTAGCGTCCTGCTACACCACCTACACACACACAAGTCTATGGCGTCAGAAGACATCCAACCACGGGTACTGAGGGAGCAGGTGGAAGTGCTCACCAAGCCACTTTCCATCATCTATCAGCAGTCCTGGCTAACTGGGGAGGTCCCAGTTGACTGTAGGTTAGCAAATGTGATGCCCATCTACAAGAAGGGCCGGAAGGAGGATCTGGGGAACTACAGGCCTGCCAGTCTGACCTCAGTGGGTGTCAGGGAAGGTTATGGAGCAGATCATCCCGAGTGCCATCACACAGCATGTACAGGACAACCAGGTAATCAGGCCCAGTCAGCACGGTTTTATGAAAGGCAGGTCCTGTTTGACTAGCCTGATCTCCTTCTATGACAAGACGACTCAGTGGATGAGGGAAAGGCTGTGGATGTTGTCTACCTAGAACCTAATAAAGCCTTTGACACTGTTTCTCACAGCATCCTCCTGGAGAAACTGGCTCCTTATGGCCTGGACAGGCATACACTTTGCTGGGTAAAAACCTGGCTGGATAGCCAGGCCCAAAGAGCAGTGATGAATGGAGTTAAATCCAGCTGGCAGCTGATCACAGGTGGTGTTCCCCATGGCTCAGTACTGGGGCCAGTTCTGTTTAAAATCTCTATCAATGATCTGGATGAAGGATCGAGTGCTCCCTCAGTAAGTTTGCAGATGACACCAAGTTGGGCGGCAGTGTTGATCTGTCTGCTCGAGGGTAGGCAGGCTCTGCAGAGGGATCTGGACAGGCTGGATCGATGGGCCGAGACCAACTGTATGAGGTTCAACAAGGCCAAGTGCCAGGTCCTGCACTTTGGTCACAACAACCCCATGCAACGCTGCAGGCTTGGGGAAGAGTGGCTGGAGAGCTGCCCGGGGGAAAGGACCTGGGGGTACTGGTCAGCAGCCAGCTGAACATGAGCCAGCAGTGTGCCCAGGCCAACGGCATCCTGGCTTGTGTCAGGAATAGTGTGGCCAGCAGGAGCAGGGAAGTGATTGTCCCCCTGTACTCGGCATTGGTGAGGCCGCACCTTGAATACTGTGTTCAGTTTTGGGCCCCTCACTGCAAGAAGGACATTGAGGTGCTGGAGCACGTCCAGAGAAGGGCAATGAGGCTGGTGAGGGGTCTGGAGAACAAGTCTTATGAGGAGTGGCTGAGGGAACTGGGGTTGTTTACTCTGTAGAAAAGGAGGCTGAGGGGAGACTTTTTTTCCTCTCTCTACAACTACCTGAAAGGAGGTTGTAGCGAGGTGTGGGTTGGTCTGTTCTCCCAATTAACAAGTGACAGGACAAGAGAAAATGGCCTCAAGTTGTACCAGGAGAGGTTTAGATTAGATATTACAAAGAATTTCTTCACAGAAAGGGTTGTCAAGCATTGGAACGGGCTGCCCAGGGAAATGATGGAGTCACCATCCCTGGAGGTACTTAAAAGGTGTATAGATGCAGTGCTTAGGGACATAGTTATAGTGGTGGACTTCGCAGTGTTAAGATCATCAAGTCCAACCGTAGACCTAAAAGTCCTTTCCAACCAAAATGATCCTATGATACTTGATGCATTTAAAAATATGGACAGAATAAGCAATCAGAAATTCTGACTTAAAGAAATAACAGCTATCATACTAAGAGAACGAATCAACTAGTACTTGTTTTATCATCCTTCTTTCATTACAATTCAGGCTAGACAGAAAAAATACAGAAACTAGTCAGATACAAACAGCAATTAATAAATTTAGTCATATTTTAAATTAACTGGAGCCAACCTCGTAAAGTCACTGACTTCTTACTGTTTTTTCCAGCTATAGCTTTTTTCCTAATGGAAATGAATTCTGCCTGATTGCTAACTATAATGACAAGTTAATTTGCAAATACAATTATACCAAAAATGTTGCTATCAAGAGAGTATAATGCATCTGTAGATAATTATTTAGCACATGCTTTACTGTTTCTTAATGCTTTAATGGGTTAGAAATGGTGATGCATTTATTTTTTAGTAGGTGGCTATTTTATTATTAGTTATCTATATCAAGCTTAATTAAGAATGCACACAGCTATCATTTTACCACATGCATATTAATTTGTTAGAATAAACCAACCAACTTTATGCTAAGCAGCACCTTCCCATACATGCAGATAACCCAAATGCCCTCTCTACAATACTCTGACTCTAGTAACAAATTAGAGTTTAAGATCAGATGTTTAAACATTAAACACGTTTAAGATAGAAACAGCCTCTAATTAAACAACCTCTTTGACACTTTATTTTTACTAACTCTCCACTCCTGTGATAACTTTCTCAATATAATGCTCTTTTCAGATACAGAATGTAGTTCCTTTGAACTATGAAAGAAGGTGGAACATGGAGGATATTGCTGCATTACTATTTGCTGTATTTTCTTTTGATACTTGCATAAATTTATTTAATAAGTATGGTTTAAAAAGCTGAAAAATATCTAATTATATCATACTGTGGTCATTACTAGTCACTGCATTACCACTTTCTTGTGCTGATAAATGCATGGCTGAATTTTGTCTGTGGATGATTTTATTTGTAATGGTTAACTCTCACTGCAGTGAACAGGGAAAAGTTCAAATTCCTTCTAAATAAAGCTTGCAGCTACCATGCAAAATACCTTACCTCTCCATTATACTAGTTATATCTGAATATAGTTTAGAAATCATTCTTCAATAAAATACATATACCATTGCCTGATCATGACAACGATGAATCTTTAAGCAAAGAAATGACAAGAATTGGCCTGCACTGGTAAGCCACCAATAGCAAGTAAGATCGAGGAACAGCTTCACTGAGAGGATCAAACTACAAGAGTTTAGGGGCTTTAATGAGGAAACAATACAGCTATTTAAAACCACTACGATCCTTCCCTGTCGATGTTGGTGAAGCTAACTGAAGTTACATGTTTGACCCAGACTGATAAACAGAAATTGAAGCATTCTGTGCCCCATTCAACCCTGCCAAATGCTAACAAATTAATAATACATATTTTAGAAGTGAAGAGATTCTTTGCTGGAAAACATTTCCCTTGTAAGTTAAGACACAAAATGGCCACGAAGGTCCTGCACTTACGCCACTCTGAAGGACAGCCACTAGTAAACCTGTAACTGGTAAGAAATCCCAGACAAAAATACCAGTACCACCACATGTGATATCCAATGTGTACTTTACACCACAAAGACTGTGGAAAGTTTGTGGGGCTTTCTCTTTTAAAACAAGACTTTAGACATATCTTGACAAGTAAAAAAGGTTGACTTATTTTGGGGTTATCTAATCCAAGTTTTTAAGTCCATCATCTTTATGTCAATACAGACAACAATACAAAAGTTATGTAGTAGTTATCATCAGACAGACTGAAAACGTGCATTTATTTGAATCATACTGCTCTGTAGTTCAGACTGCTACCGGACGCACTGTATAGACTTGTCTCTTACTGTCAAATGCAGTTTTGCAAGGCAGTACATGGTAAAACACTCCTGTGATCCAGATGACTTTTGCCAGAACACACAGATAAATTTCAGTGATGATTTGTATGAAAAGTGAGTAAAATAAATTGTACTACAGACATCTCTGCACAAATGCCTTGGAGGAAAAGCTGATTGAAGCTGGCTAAAGGCAGCAGCATAGGGCTTTTGCTCTGCTTCCTTGTTCAGCACTAAATTCAGCTAAGTGCGACCCATCGCCCTCCCCAGCGACAATATCTCCTTCTTAGGTGAGGGATCTATAGGGGACTGGGAAGGAAATAAAGAATGAAACTCAAGCAGCTCCCTTTTCTAAAAGGAAAATATAAGCGCAGTTGAGCGAGGGGGAAAGGAGAGACAGAGATAGATCATGGCAAGTACCAGATAGAATTCCCTCTGGCCTGCTTCTTAATTAGGGGAAGACTAAGTGGAATATGAACAGATGGGAAATGAGCCACTCCTCACTTAGCACAGATCTATGAGCCACAAAGCCAGAACAGGGAGGACATACTTCAGATATAGACAAAAAAATGCCCGCCTCTTACCCTCCAAAAGATACAGGTTTGATGATCTAACAACCCTTTACCATCACTTACTGCTACTACACAGCATTTCCATACTGTGTCAGGAACCAGTGGGGCACACGTCTAGCTGTGCAACGCTGCAGCATTGGTCATCGTGTCTCAAAAAATCACCTGCTTATACTATAGCATTAGTAAGCACAAAACTCATAGAAAAGAGGGTCACTGTGCCCTGCCTCCTTCAGATTTTCCCAGCCTTCTCCCACCACGGTGTGCCTGGGTCCTCTGGCACAATCAAAACATCTGTCAGCCACACATACCCTGATCCACTTAACAGCTTCACTTAGCAACTCACTGCAAGTCTCCTGCTCCGAGTGTGCGTGTTCTGCCAATTCCCCACTCGCTTCTCATTTGTGAAGTTTTAATCTTGTGCCTGCTGTTTTTTTGGTCTCAGGAGAAAGAAAAGGTTTTGTACTTTTGAAGTGTGAATACTTTTATGAGGTCATTTAAAGACTATGCTAAATTACTTGTGTAATTACTTATACAACTGAAGACACATTTAACCTGCCAAGCTCAGAGACCAGATGAATTTCTTTCACATACTTTCCCTTCTCTCCCAAAGTTTCCCTCTGAGAAATCACTGGCTGGAAGTCTCACTGCCCTTACACAAATCAATATTAAAAATATCACCTATATTGCACTGAGTAGCAGGCAACCAGAAATACTCAGCGCCGAGAGGCTACAAACCACAAAGAATTTGCCCCATACCACAGAACTAATTTCTGATAAAATACTCAAAATACAGCTTTAAATATAAATGGGTAAAAGCTAGACCACTTACTAGTCTTTCATTTCCCAAAGAGACTTGATACAAAAAGTTAATCAGCACACCTAAACTACATGTCATCATTTCACCCAAGAACACCATATTCTTTAGCAAATTAACTGGAAGGTTATTTAGTTTTACTACAGACCAACTCTCTTCCCTCAGCGTCTCTTTCCCAAACTCTCAGCAATATGTGCATCCTACAGTAAATACTTATTTGGTAAGGAAAAAGGTTTTTTCTACAGGTGCAAAAACCTGGACTTGATCCACAATTCTTTGAAGTTCCCAAGAGCTCTTCTGGAGCCTTCAACAGAACTTCATGAACTAGAATCCAACACAACCGCTACCCATCTGAAACAATCTCATTTCACCCAGCTATTCCTAAACTGAACTCCAATCTCTGCTTTTGGACACAGTACAACTTCCAGACAGGCAGTCTTGATTCTTCCAACTTCAAAAGACCAAGATGCACCACTGTAGTTTTTCTAGTATTTAATAATTCATGTTGCTGGAAAGTTGTTTTGAATTTGAATGATTTCCTTTTCCAGCCATTCCTGTGTATTGTTTCCTAAAGCATCTAGCATTGTTTTTCTGCAAGGATACTCACGTTATTACTAACTTCTCAGTTCTAATTTTTGCAAGTGTGCAGGTCAAACTCTGCCACTCCCACCACAAGGCATTCTCTATGTCCTTAAATTCCTTTGACACCATTTTCCTGTATTTTTTCTACATCCAAATTTTCAACATCCTTTTTTAAGATGACTACTACCAAAACTATATACAGTATTAGCTTCAGGTATAAAACAAACAGATGTTAAAAAAAGTTAGAGCTCTTTCTGGTCTTATTTTATACCTTCTAATTTATCTACCCAAGAGTGCAGTTACTCCTCCTAGTCAGGAGCTTACACTAGTGCTAAATTCTTGTCCTCTTTGACCTCTTATCCCTTCTCAGAGCTACTACCTCCCTGAACGTAGCCTTCACCTCGGTAGTTCTGCACTCCTATCTATCCATGTAACTATTCATCTGACCATATTAATATAAGACATCTCATTTGGACAGGCTCAGAATGCCAGGCAATCAAAGTGGGTTTTGTACAAATTCCTCGGCTTTGTCCCACTTTGCCATTTGGATGGAGTGTGCCTCTTCTGCAAGTTTTCACTACATGAAATGTCAATTGTTCATTGACAATTATATTCTGATTGTTGTCATTTAATAATCTATTATTTACATTTTTTTTATAAAGTCCCACAATAATCGGCATTTAAAAAACCCCAAAGTCACAAAATATCAAGCCAACTACTTTGTAAGAGGCATCCTCAAGAGTCCTCAGAAGCCAGCTAAAACACCACCTAACGCTTTATCCTTTGGAAGTCTATTTTTACCTTGCACATTGGTCAATAAAAATAGCAGCCTATTGTAAGTAAGTACCAGTAATAACATTATTGATAACGCTAGTTATACCAACACCAGACACCAAAACAAGTAAACTGATTTCCAGAGAGACTTTGGTTGTTTCTAAGAGCAACAAGTTAAGCTGTTTGGAGCTATTTTTTCCAACTGAAACCATTTTTGTGAGGAAAACACATGGAGCAGAGCCACTGAAGTACAGGAAAAGCTTGTGCCCCCGCTCCCAACATAATTGCAAGCTATATTTATAACTGGCAAAGTATTGCCCTCCTCTTCAAAGACAAACTGCTGGTGAGGCTCTTCCTCCTCTGCCCACTTCTCTTAAAATGTTCACAGCACGGATATTTATCTCCACAGTGGGAGGCCAAGGATTAGCCACAGCCTCCAAGGGGCTGGAGAGATTTGAAGGTCAATTTAATTAGCTCTTTCTAATCTCTTACACATCTAACATATATGTCATTGTTTTCTAACTGCTACTTTAGCAGACAAGATATTTTAGAAACTTTGAACATGTGAACCATGTGTTGGATGTAATACAAGTACTTCATGTAACTAACCTAAAAAGGAAGCCTAATAAAAATTGTCACCGAGTCAGAGCTTTTCCGGCAAAAGAAAGAAAAAGGGTAATAGGAAAAATCTGGTGATAAAGCATGGAGAGCTTTAGAAGAACAGTAATCTTTCAAACTGACTGGCTTAACAGCTTCTCATTGATTTAAATCTTTCCCATTTTGTGACGTCTGGACAAAGACAAACAATGGTTTCTGGTACTGTGATCTCATCTGAAAGTCGTGGAATGCTAAAATGAGCTTCACAAGCCCAACGTACCCTAAAGACAAATCAGTTCACATCCCAGGCTATTTAAGAGTGCCTCTGAGCAAGCTTTGCATGAACAAATAGGCAAAAACAAGTGGACAGATGATGCTCTGTGATGACTGAAATCATAGGTCAGTGGAAAAGCCTGGCGGTGGTTCATAGCTGTTAGAGAATTACATACGCACAGTCTGGTTGCTCTTCTCTGACAGCAGATACAGTGGTGCCGCCTGGCCCATGCATAGCTCCTCCCAGAGACAAGCTTGCAGCTCCCCCCAACCTCTTTTACTTTTTACAAGACCTCAGGAATGATGGATATGGATGAATTAGACCTGGATTACTGATCAAGAAGTGTATCAGAGAGACACAGTGTCATACAGCTGGACACAGATGCCCCAAGTTTTTTTGCTGTAATTTGAAACAAGCAGCCCACTTCTGGGAAGGTGTCCAGGACAGTGTTTTGGCAGTGATTTCTAGAGAGAAGAAAGGCAAAGGGCTAGCAGAGATGTCTGGTTTTGTCACACAAGGACGGGTAGCGAAGACTTTCAGCTTTACTTTGTACACTTGCACCGTGCATTCTACCATTGCCATTGAGCAGGTTCATGCCTGGAAGCACTGATGAGGAAACATGATCGGGAAACACTGATCTCAGACACTGACACGTGTTTAAGAAGCCTGGCATGTAGCAAAGCGTACCTGACCAGTAACACACATTACAAGCACATTCCGTGGTATGACCTCCCCTTTCCTTTAGCAGCTGTATGGACAATATTGCACGATGATTTCTTGCCAGCTCCAAAGCAGGGCTCTCAAAAGACCAATGGTTAATGCCATGGGACCTCCAAAAGTCGAAAACAGAATACCACTGGTCCTGTGGTGCACTTATCAGAAATATCGAGTCCCTTCTATGATCTTGTCAAGATGCAGATGTACAGACTCTGAACACCTATGAAAATTTATAAGCAAATTGTATGGAGGGAGTGATTACTGTGGTGAGAGACATGAAAAAGTTTGACAGAGAAAGGTGGAACACCAACTTTTTCTTTTTTGCATGGAGCTATTCTTCCAGTAGAAAGGTTATGGGTTCTTTGACCTGGTTGAATGAGAGTTTAACGAATAAAACATATGATTCTTTCCTAAATTAAGTCATCCTACTGAGACTGTAGGTCTAGATTTGGAGCTGGCAGCTTAAGGCATGCACTTGTTTTGGAAAGAGTTCGGGCTCTTTCTGGGGGCCTTTCCCCTTTGGCCCTACAAAGCTTGGCATGATGCCTCCCTTTCAGCGGCTGTCTCCACAAGAGCTCAGGGAGTGCCTATCAGCTCATTGTTTTGATGTTGCCAGCATACGCTAAATTACTTTTTTCTAGTTTTAATACCCAGTTGTGAATGACAGTTTAAGCAAGGAACTGCTGAAAGCAAGGCAAATTGTTTTCTTTAGGGAAAACTAAGAGAAACCAGAAGGTAAAAAATTTCTGTTGCCATACATATTAAGGTTAAGATCCACAGTAACTAAAATCTTCGTTGGGCTCACACTTAATGCACCAAATCCGAGAGCATAATATTCAGACTGTAAACTTCATATTTACATGTGGGAAGGATCACACATGCCCCAGTTTTTGTCAGTACAGCTGGCTCAACACCTTATTGCCACTACTGTCTATTCCCACATCAAACAAGATGTCAGCAGTTCTGAACATCTTGGTGCCAACGTCCATTTGGGATCCACAAACTGTATACGCTGCTAGAGGAACCTCATCTGACACATGAGCTCAAGAACTTTTCATGCACTGACAGATTGACCATGCTAAAATGACCAGCACAGGATTTTTCTTTTCAAGACAGTTCTTGCTTCCAGGGTTTTTTAATGCATTTTATTAATCATTCAGTGAAAAGATCGTGTCTTAGGAAGAAGATCCAACTCCTGACATAGTTGTTGCTGACCTTGTTGTCTGTAGAGTTTGATGCTAGAGGTCGCTTGTTCCTTCCCAAACCAAGGGCCAATAAACAGAGGCATGAATTTCAGTGCAGAAGCACCAGTAGAGCGCTCTGATCAGTATTTGTTTGTCTGAAGAAACATACAATCTTACATTGTAAAATAGTTTTAAAGCTCTTAGTATGACATCTTAGGATTGGGTAAGTCACACAAAAGGAGCAAAAAGTTTCCACAGGTTGACAAGAATTTTGAAGTTTAGATACCTAAGAAAATGATATTAAAGGCCAACTTCTGAAAAATGAACATAGAATTTGCATTATTTTCCTGATGCCATATTAGACTCTGGACTATTATAGCAAGCTGCAAGAGATACTGAAATGTAAGGAGACACCCATACCAGGAGATGTGAAAGCTACTGAGTTCATATGGTTTGTTATTATGGAAATTGCTTAAAAGCAGGAATTCTTGATTTTCATTTTAGATTTCAATCTTTCATATGGAAAAATGCATATAGAGAAAAAAATAAGCATCTCAAAATTAAAAAGAACTTACAGACCACCTGTTAAAAGTTCTTTATGAATGCTTTGTCCTGTACAGAGAACCTCTGCAAACTGCACCTGTGGATGGGTCAAGTCAGACCTGAGCATGTGTCCTATTACACCAAGTACTAAAACCTTCAGGGAAATCGGTCGTGCTCTCCCCCATCCCCAGCAGAGTTTACTGGGGCCATTGAGCTAGCTGCTTGCTTGTTAATCTCTCATAATTTTGCAGTTTACTGAAGCTAGTCCTATAATTGTTCTGACAGAATGGTGTTCTTTGATTTTGTAAGATAAGAAACAATGTCAACCAAGCTGAAAAGAAACTCCAAAATTACAATAGTTACTCCATACATGTCTGGAACAAAGAGGCCTTTCTGTGGAATAACCTTTGCAAAACCAATGTCTAAAGATGAGATGGAACACAGAAATTAAAAATTAATTTAGGACTGTAGTGAGGGATCAACTTTACGACATCTGTTTTCTAATAATTTTTTTTATTTTTTTTGCTAACAACAGTTAATGCTCTCAAGTATTTTCCTGTCAATGTTAGGAGGATCTTGAGAGTTAAGGATTCCTTTTTAATGAAATAAGACGACACTAACAAAAATATAAGATCAAGATAATTTACTCTATCAAGGCAAAATCTATCATTAAAGCATCATTTAATGCTCTGGCATGTGGAATTATGTCAACACTTTAAAAAATTATCTTCAATCTGAGATCCATATGTGCTTACTTGTAACATCCAGCAGTACAAAGCAAAACAATATCTCTTTCCCTTTGATAATTAATAGTCTACATAAGTGGTTAAAATGGTTTTAAAGTTTTTCCATTATTCAAATACAATTTTGATTCATACAGACTAATCATCACTTGTGTTCCTTTTTCTAAGAAAAAACAGCCAGGCCGTTTTTTAATTGGATGCAATAAATGTTAGTAATATGTGATCACCAAGAAGGAAGATTGGGGTCTAATGAAAGATTTTTTTGATGCAAGAACAAAGTTTCTTAACCTAGATTGAAGACTTCATTAGTCATAGCAAGTTTCTACAGGAAACCTTTGAATAAAACTCAAGGTCTAACTAACTTCATACCATATTTTCCACATTGCTGTCCATAATAAAGAATGAATCACCCAAAAAACCCACTCAGTATTAGCAGCCACACATGTATCTCCATGAAACTTCAATCCTGATTCAGTACCTATCAAGTACTGCCCAACTAGCTATGAAAGACAGATAGATTTAGGACATATCACCAAAGATGCCTCAAAAAAAGGAGCTGGTTTTCATCATGTGAAGGGAGGGAGTCCATTATAGGAATTGTAATTGCCATTACTAGAAATGGCTTCCTGTAAGGCATGAACCATATACAATTTATGGAATTCCCCCGACTCCGAAGTTGGACTACTTGTAGGAAAAAAAATGTACTTTATGAGATGCAGATCTCTCTTCAGGGATAAGAGATTTCTGTAAGAGAAGGTCCCTATATTAACCATTCCATATGTGAACTAAGCCCATGTGTTAAACAGTCTGCAAAATTACAGTACAAAGTGATTAATACAATGTCAAGAATTAAAAGGGGCATAGCCCAGTAATTAGAGTGTACACTACCAAATTCTTTTCATGAGGCAGGGTTTTTTTTTTTTAGTCTCTTCTTATGAGTAAGCACTATCTGGCCTCTGGAACAACTCATCAAGTATATCTGCAGAACATTCTGAAAACAAAACCATTTAAAATGAATGTTCTTCCTGATTTAAACTGATGTGTCTGACTAATGAACAAGGTAATTGGGTTCATTTATCTAAACCGATCCTATCTTGCTCAATAATGGAAATGACATTGTTCACAATTGATTAGGACTACTTTCCTGAAAATCATTATATAAGAAAAACTATCCAGACAAAGTTATTTGCTATCTCTTCCATAAGCTTTCCCTCAGTGTTCAATACTGCACAGGCTTTTTCCAATTCATGTTTGGCTCGAAGTAGAAGACAATCATTTTAACCAACATTCATTGGAATAACTTCCCTGAAGACATAGGTTCTCTGGGAAAAAAGTATATACAGTGAGTCTACCTCTGTGAAATTAGATTCCCTTTTTAAATCACAGAGAATATAATATTAAAATGAAAGCAACTTCTACTTTTACATAGAGATAACCCCTATCTTACACATAGGGTGACTTGAATTTTTGTTTATGTGTATAACTTAATTTTGCAAGCGTGTTCAAAATACATTACTACTTTGAACATTTAAAAGAAAAAAGTATCAAAACAGTCCAGTAGAATAAGAACTCAGGCTGATAAATTGCTTTGGTTGAAGAAAAAAAGAATAGCGAACGCAGACGTTGCCTTCCCTTGGGTCAAAATTAACTATCTTCTGTTTTTTGCTAAACATATTTGAAATACTATATAGCATTGAAGATCTTTTCTAACTAATACATAATTTTGTTGAATCAAAACCCAGGATGCTGTTACATTTTCTCCTTTTGGATTGTTGTTTGGTTGCATTGTCAAAAAACACAAAACACATAGCTACAAAAAAGTATTTTTGTTTTTAATCTGAAAATACAGACATTTCATTTAGTGACAGTCTTTTAACATTGTTTTATCATTGTTATCATTAATAAATCTAAACAGCAGCATAACAAAGTTACAACAGGAATTTCTGTTGTAGAACAGCAGTGCAGCTGGAAACATTTCACAGTGCTGTGGAATGCAGCATCTTTGATTATGCTACGTTTGCCAGTTTTAACTAATAAAGCATCTTAAGTCTTCTAATATATATTTACTGAAATACAACTTTGATTGCCTAGTGACATTATCACCCCATCTTCTAAAAGACATCAAGCATGAGCTGACATTATCATTTTAAGTTTGGTAGCAACAACTATCCTTCCTCTTTGACACACGGATCCTTTTCCTTTGTCAAGAAAATAGAAATCTTCATAAAAAGGGATCAAATAACTTCCCAAACAATAGGATCCACTTTGGTCCATCAGGAAAATTGAACCAGGAATGTAATTTGATATAACTGTTTTAACTGTTGGCCCATGTCTTGGTGTATTTCCTCTTAAACAGTTCTTCGGTAAACAGGATAATGAAGAATCATGCGACAGTATCACAACAGCTCTATCAAAAGAAGCCAACCCAACGCAACCCTCTTCTCCACCTACTGGCAAAAGGTCTTACCAAAGTTACAGCGGCCGTGTACCGAGATCCATAACCTAGCCTCCCATCTACACTCCTGCAAGCATGTTTTAATTCATCGATGCATTTCTAACACATTGCTTGACATTGAAAAGGGGAAAACTGGTAAAAAGGATAGCTGAAGGACTCAGCTATAGATTTTGGATGCAGTATTCAGTCTGCTCGATGTAGCAAGAACAGGAGTGTTCTTGTACAAACGCATTTTATACAATTGTTTAGCAACTTGAAACCATTTGTTAAGTATCTTCTCTTCATTTATCTTAGCAATGGGCTACAAACACAATTGCAGTCCACATCAAAATAGTTTAAAAGAGCAAAAGAGCAGGAGAGAAAGCGGACGCTGGGTTACACAGCAAGTGCTCTTTAGGACAGGGCATTTCACAGTGTGGCTGCAGAAGGAATTAGCCCTGTGACTGAAATAGTGCGCATTAGGAACAGTTAATGGAAAAGGGAATTTTCAGTGAGTATTGGCAAATCAGACTGCAACAGAGTTCAAGAACTCTTTTGCAAAGACATAAAGAAGCTTTTCCTGCAAGGAACAACCTTGCCAAACAGAGAGCATTTTCTTGTTTTGCTGCATCTGCTCTACGTAAACGATTTGTTTCCAGATCCTCTTAACAACGGGAAATGGAGACATAATGAAGCAGTACAAAGTTGGCAGGCCACAGTTTACTCTTTTCTAAACAAAAAGAGCATGAAAAAAAAAAAAGGCTGCAGTCATTTCAGAAACCACATCTCACATAGACACACCACCAAAGCAACTGTTATCTAAGCGACCCAGCTAAATATAGCTTCTCTTGTCACTAGTGTCCAGACAGTATTTTTCTTCCTATTGCAAGAGGTATCACCCCGTAGTCTTAATAACGTGGCTTATGACTGGGAGGTACTCTACTGGGAAACATGAAGGGCTAAAGATAGCAGAAGGGTAGGAACAAGCAGACAGCTAGGGCAGGCAAAGAGGTAAAACAGAAATGTTCTGCTTGCAGGTGGGGGAAGGAGTAGAAAGAATGTCTTCTTTTTCTCTTAGTTTTTCTCCAGCTTATTCAAAACCAAAAGAACTTTACTTGAGCACATTGGCCTGCTTGTTCACAACTGCAGCATTATTAACCTTTAAAACCTGTATATATCACCAGTTTAGGTGTTTTGAAAGCGAACTTACCTGAAAGTCTTGATCGTCAATTCCAAACCTCTCTCTCAGATTACGGAAAACCATTGGACAATACTCCTTAAACTTGAAATGACTTGGCATGTTTTCTCTGAAAGAATAGAAACCCAAATCAACTTCATTCATCTACATATATAATAAATAACTCTAGAGTATTCTGTCTCAATTCTGTTCATACAAAGCCGAGGATAAGGAGATTTACAATAGCCCTTCTAATGCTTTCTTTTTTTCAATGAGATTTGGTCTCACTGTGTTCTTTTTATTTTTTTTTTTACAGTGTTTGACAAATTTATACATCTTTGTCTCTACCATGCTACAACATAACTGGATGAAATTAACACAAACTATATTTTGATAACTTTGGAACCTGTACTCAAAAGCAGAAAAGAATAGTCTCCCATTGCTCTAAAATTACTTCAAGGGTGAAACCTTAGACTGTATTACACAAGAACTACTATACCATCTGTGACACCAGAAATTACTGACAGTGCCAAAGCTTCCAGAAAATTTGACTCATTCATTATAGGGCTAATTTTAATATTCTAGTGTTAACTTCAGACTTATACATGAGAAAAGTTATTCTGACCCTTGCCACAGAACAGAAGAGCCAAAGTAGCAGAATTCTTCCTTTTTCTAAATATATTCTTGAATAAAATTCAGGTTATACACAAAATAGCATTAATAGCTTAGTGTGTCTGTACATACTGTTTATGGAGCATTTTATTTTTAAGAAATGTAGACATTACATGAAATGATCTTAATACTTCTGGAGCTTCCATATTATTGGTATGATTTTGTGTTAAAGATTATAAAAAGCTGAACATTATTCAGCTTTGATATATGCTTTAAATTCTCGTTCTTGTTCAAATATTTCATTTAATAAAAAGTACATGCACATGAATTTGTTTTTAAAAATACACAAATAAATGCTTATATAAGCCATAAATAATCACACCAAGAAAGGATCACCTTCAATCTGTAAGATACTCACAAGGCAATAATAAACCATATGGAGGAAAAATACTACCCAGCAGCCCTTGCTGGTGCTTTTCAGAACAGTACAGATGGTTATGTTTATCACAGGATTAACTTAATCATCAAAACTTCAGTCTCCTGAACTGAAAAATACCAGAGTTTATAGTACTTCATAAAAATATCACTGCCACTATTCACTTCTACAAAGAATCGTTACTTGTACTTACTTGTTGAAAAGGTGATTGTCCACCTTTATCTTTGAGTATGCTTTGAAATCATCTGGCATCAACATAACGGGGATTTGAACATGGCTCAGTTCATTGATCTAGAGAAAACAGAATATATTCAGTTGCTGATGTCTTCGCAAAGATGCTGCATGTGTCTCAACTACGAAAATGTTATTCAATCTACTATTTCTTGTGTATATGTCCTGGGAGTCAATGTAAGTAAAAAAAGAACGCAAAAGTAGGTTTATTCTCTCCAGATTAAATGTGATCACAAAAGTGACACTTTGGAAAAGATGAAACAGCATATTTATACCAGTTTCAGAAAAAAAAGTGCTTCAAAGCACACCTGGAGTGTACTTTTTATAGAAGGTCAATGAGGATGCCAGCAAAGTGGTCTTTAACCCCAACACATTGTTCTTATTTTGTCATTTGAGCGATGCTTTCCAAAGATAGTTCAAATTCTCTATTTTAAACCACCATTTACCTTTGCAGCTTACAAAGTAGTCGTACATGTCTGTGTCTTGAACTATTTATAGAAAATAAAGTGAAATTTTGCTTACATGTGAATGCACACACTTTAGGCTCAATAAGCAGAGGTTTGTCTCTTACACTTGTGCAGAACTCAGCTGAGTTATTGCAAGTCACAGCATTCAGGCATTTTTTTGATTGTTCAAGTCGGAAAAACTATTTAAATAGCTAAATTTTTGCTTAGAAATAGACGGAGAAGTAAGCTCTAAGGTCTTCCTTATTTTGTTATATTATGGGGACCATCTATTCTTTCTAGCTTTGAAATAATTACTGTCAGTCTTCTCAAGATTAGGATTTTTCATATATATTTCAAATCCACTTCTGACCTATTCTTCTGTCTTTAGGGTAAAATGCTGACAGCTTTACCGTTATCTAGTTTGTAGGCATGATTTTTATTATTGCATGTATTAATCTACCCTTACTTCAGTAAATTTTAACTAAAACATGATAAACATAAATGAGAGAATTGTTAGCTTGCAAGGGTGGTGCTTTCAAACCACTGATGAGATACGCTTTACAACAACAGTCACCAAATAGCCATGACACACGCTTTACCTCTGTTCTTATGGTGCTCTACACCCTGGTCATGCATCTCGATTTACCCTGTCAAAAATTTCTGCTTGTGTGAAGCACATTTTGCTTCGGCAGTTTTCTATAGGGTTTAGGGGGAAACCCCACCCTATATGAATAGAGATGCATGCTAGGGGTGGATATAGCAGCACAGGGGTGATCCTCTGCTCTTGGCACTCCTTATCCAATGTTGTTTTCTGACCAGGAAGCTGTTGGCTGCCTGTACATGCTATCCTGCTTAACAGAGGCTTTTGGAGAAACCTTCACTGAGGCAGCTATAGGTTATAAATGTTGGAGGAAAAAAATGCGCTCACTGCAACTATGACCTTTTCCAGAACTGAAGTTCAACAAAATAAGAAAACAGCGAGGAGCCTTTTAGCTCTTAAACAGAGGAAATAAACCAACACAAGCAGGCAGGCCAGGCGGCCTCATCACTTTTCAGTGCTTTCAAGTCCCAGGTAATGTCCCCTGCCATGTCTCATTTTTATTATTGAGATCCCTGCAGCCCACACGAAAACTGATAAAATCTGTTGAATTTACTTTATAGAATGCTTCTTCGAAAGCCCTGAAAAGCTCTAGACAGGGACTTAGCAGTTATGTAGCAGAGCAGAGAAAGGAAATAGAAAGATGTTTGGGATGGGCTGAATGTGCTCTGCTCCTTGGAGTTGTAGGGAGTATGCTCTTCCCTGTTCCAAAGGCAGAGAAAGAAGAAACTCCAGTAAATTTCTGAAAACACAGCTGTACAAACCTAATAAATCATGCTGACACCTCATTAAATACCACATAAAATAACAAAATGTTGATTGAAAATCACTACATCTAACATACGTGCTCTTTACTACAGCTGACAGCGCTGTACATCAATCTCAACCTAAAACCACAGGGCAGGTTCATGAGCCTGCAGAACTAGCCTAGCTGTTGTACAAATAAAAGTAGGGACAAGTATATATATTGCGCAGAGATATGAAACTTCAGATTTGCTTATAGAGAATTACCTACTCTTTCAGATTGCTAGATCGTAGAACAAATCCCACACTTGAAAGCGGGATAAGAGATGCACATGCACATATGTTCTAGCCAAAAGCAATCCCAAGAACATCTTCTGTTGAATACTGTCAATACTGCTGAATTCACACATCTTCAATTATCTACAACAACAGCAAGTTCACTTGAAAATTTGGATTTTAGATTATCAAAATTGCATTGATCAAATTTTCAAATACATTTGCTGTCTTAATTTGCTGATGTAAAGTTTCTCTGGCTACATTCATAGATTTGGTTTCATGCTGCAAATATTTAAATTTGTGCTATAATGGTACAGTTTTAATTGTACCTGTAGGGCTTACAAATGACATCTATATGTGGGAATAACATAGTAATATGTACTTGTATTGGCACACTTTAGAGATTCCTTTATGCTAAGGAAAAATTCCAAAATACTTCTCCTAGGAAGTTCCCTATAAGATGTGAATATACACTCCCCTCACCCTCCAAATCAGGCAAAAAATTGCAGACTAGCAGAAGGTTTGGGTTTTTTTTTGGTTTGATTTGGTGTTTCTCTGAGGGGTTTTGTTTTCTGGTTTTCGGGGTTTTTTGAGATTCATCCAACTCTGAGGTATGTAAAAGTAATTTCTCTAATATTTTAGGGAATTCCTCTCTAGAAGATAACGAATATAAAAAAAGCAGGTGATGAACACACAGCAGAAATGACCTTTGGTATAGCACACCAGCTGAGTAATGGCATGTCCCAGAAGCACACACCATTAATTAATTTAAATCTTTCAAGTGTAAGGTCTGGTTCTTTGTGCAATAGTACATTTTTCAGATAGATTTGATGAGGCCAGACTGGAAAGCGCACACAAGACAGAAATGAACACCCGTGTCATTAGATCTTGGTGGAAACTGGAACCACATTGTGGGGGAGGAAGAAGAAACAATATCCAAAACTCCCCCCCAAACAGCTCTTGGAAAGCTAGAAGAAAAGGGAAAGGTCAGAGGGATCAATTCTCCACTTTGCCATCACCGTGCAAAGAAACAGTCACATCTGAAAGACACTAAACAAGAAACCCTTCCAACTCATCTCAGATGAAAATCTTGCTTCTTTAAAATCAACCGTGACAGAAAATTTTGAGCGAGATGCACGGAATACCTTTGCCAAGTATTATGCGCATCTCTTCACGTTACCCGTTAAACACAGCCAGCTCCCTCAGCAATAGCAAATGAAATGTGACTGTGAGGATGAAGGTTCAGTATTCCCAATTACAACAAAAACTGTGTTACAGTAGCTGTAATAATTACATGAGAAATAAGAAATACCTATTTTCCTCTAAGGAGTGCTTCTGAATGTAACAAAATCATAAGCAAGAAATAATTTCCCACAAGAGATAATCACAATGCATAAATGGAGCAGAAAGAGCTCACTGGGCAGAGGACTGACTTGTCACTGAGGACTCAGGATCAAACAGTCATTTAATTACAATTACTTCTAGGAGAACCCACATTTATAGTATCTCTACAGTAAGTGCATGTGCATCATACCGAGAAAGAAAGCTCTTTTAGTCCTGTAACCTACATCCTTTAAATGCCCTGATTTGTTGTTGCCAGTGCAAAATTTTGCTGCAGTTCGTGCTGTTATTTGAAACAGACAATGTTTACTATATCTCTGAGGAATTTAAATCCCATATAATAGCTTAGAGAATGGATTATTTTAAATTTGCATGACTAAGATTTTAGTTGGACAGTAACCATGCACATTATATATAAATACCTCACGTGTATTAATAACATTTGTAAACTCCTGCACACAAGATATTAATAGGTGACCCAGAAACCTCCCTTTAAGTAATTTATTGAAGTACCTTCTGTGATGTTGGTATAAAACCAGGTGGTTACGTGAGATGGAGACACCCCCACAACTTAGTAGCTTTAAGGCAGAACAATTTGAAAACCCTTAGGCTGGCATCGCCCCTTTAAACACATGGTACCAGAACCAGTGGCTGTAGGGATCTGCTCAGAGCTGTGGCTCGGTCATGGCAGGTGGGAGCGGGGCAAAGTGAAAGGAGGCTTTCAGGCAAAAACCGCCTGATTGCAACTCATTTTGCTCCTGCAGGTTTAGGATTGAATTCACACTGTCAGGAAAACAGAGGTTGTAATTAAACTGCAAATAAGGGAATAATAAAAGCCTACTGGACATTGAATAAATAGTAAGACCCAGCTGGTAATGATTCTGAAATTAGCACACAGAGAGGTGTTCCCACAAAGCCATCTTATATTGGTGACATTTCAAATAAGCTTCTCTAATTTATATGATTTGAAATCAAGCAATGAATATATCATAAATTGTTAAGCATTATTAATGGCCCTTATTTAATTCAGATACATTCACCCTAAACACCACATTACTGGGGCAATGCATAATTAAACATTAGTTTTCATTCTGTCAGAACATAAGCAGCAATAAATTGCTTGTATGCAAAGCAGACAATGAGATATTTAAGCAGCATATAATAAAGGCAATTTACAGCATATAGTGCATGTTTAGCTAGAGAAGCCAGAACAATGATCTTGTTCTCCAACAAATACAAGCTGATGCTTCAGCAAGAAACCTGCGTAACACATTACAAGTCATATTATTCAGTAAGAAACCGAACAACACTCCCCCAAACAAAAACCACAGAAAATTGAAGAAGCCACATACATCAATGTCCAAAATGTCATTCCAAGCACACCACAAACCACATGCAGACTACTTTTGCAATGTCTACTAGCTCCTTTTGAAGCTCTTCCTATTTAAAGCCTTCATTCTGTACATGGTTTCTTGTATTTAATATCTCAGCTTTAACATACAGCATAGATACTACTTCCTTCTAATTTAACCTCTCAGCCAGCCAGACTCGCTGGCTGAACCTATCGAGGGACGAGGTGTTTTCACGCTGAACAGCTTGATAAAACATCTCCATCGCAGTTACGGCTCTTGGCAGTTTCACACACGGGAAAATCCCTGCTCCTCCAGATGCTGGATGTGGCTGAAGTTGTGGAAGTGCTACTTTTTTTTTAGCTCTGTATCTCCCATCTCAGTTTCTGAACTGAAAGCCAATTCACAGCAGTCTGACATGCTGAGACCAACAAGCTACAACTGGTTTGTTACTCAAAGAAAGTCAAGTGCATTTTTCACAAATTTGTGTATTTTTGAACACAGATTTTGGAAGTGGGAGTGGAAGAGACTTTGGAAGAAAGAAGTTATTGAGGTCTAAAAATAGAATTGAACTTTTAACACCACCAGCAGTTCTGACATTTTTATGTTCATGGTTTACTTCCTGCATCTCAGTTTCTTCTTTGGCAAGGAAACTTGCACAGAGCTCTGAAGAGAAAAAAAATACCAGACAGTACTTTTCGTTCAGAGGTGAAGCCACCATTTTGACAGGGCCACAGGCTTCTTCAAAGGCACAGCAAATTCATTTACCAGTAGGTTAATGCTTGCAAAAGCAAGCCTATTGGCTTCTAATGGATTGCTCTTACAAAACAAGGCTGGAGAACAAGAATGCAACAGAGGAAAACTGTCTGGGGTATAACATTTCACATTTAGGAGACTATTACCCTTCATTCTTCTGGCATCTTCTTGATAACTGAACACCCTGTAGGTCTTGCCAAAGAGAGCATTTTCCTGATTGCTAGAGCACAATCATCTAGGAGATAAAGTTTCTTAATCTTATTCTTTCTATTATCCTGTAAAAAGCCATTTCCAAAGCTGTTCCTATTTTGCAAGAAGTGAGACTTTAGGTTAAAGCACAATGGGCTGTGCAGTGACAGGCAGAGCTATAGGCAGCCGTTTACATCTTCTCCTTCCCAGATGTGGAACCCATCGCCGCATCGCTACTGGGACAGTAAACGCCTTGTGTTGAAGTATAAACTGAAAGTGAAGTGATTATTTTACAACTCTTTGAAATCTACCTTGAAGGGTCTAAAAAGGGTAGATGAGGTCAGCAGCTAATCAATTTTGTGGAAGACATTCGCCTGTTACAGGGCAAAACCATCATTTGATAAATGTCATTTGACAGTTTGAATTACACTCAAAGCCATTCTTGAAGAGAAATAAAAGGTTAAGCTAAGCTCCACTGTAGAGAAATAAATCAGTTCAGCAAAATACTCCTTAATTTGTTTTAAATGAGGTTTTCATCATTTCAATCACACAAATTCATCTCTTCCCCCAAAAAAGCACAAGGTAAAAAATACCTACCCGAACTTTTTTTTTATTAACAACACAACGTGCTAGGAGTTTAAATGACACAGGAGATTTCTCCTATAAGTAATTTCTGGTTACCTAGTCAAAAACCAGTCCTGAAATTAAAGCAATTATACAACTAAGAAAAACACAGGGTAAAGTATTTAATTTTCTCTGATTCTTAGGATCATTTTAATTTTTAAATAAAAAGGTATATGGAGAGAAAAAAATCCCAAACCAACATAAAAGCCCACCTAGCTGCCAGAGTAACAGGCATTGAAGTTTTACACGTCTCATAACATCTACCAATAGTTACCAGAGCAGCTTCATGTTTTACAGTTCAGGCGATATCTGTCATGAGATTATTGGCTTTCAAGGAAATTCAATAATCTAATGCTAGAAAAGTAGGCCCAACTGAAGCAATTTTTTTTTCAAATTGCCTCAATGCAGAAAGGCATACTTTTCCCAAAGTACAAACACAGAACAGCTAAAATACTTTGCAAAAATACTAAACACACTTCACGGATTTAGATATTCTGAGAAATGAACACATCAACTACTTTTTATCAAAAAAGTAGCAAGACATTTCTGAAGCCTTGTGGTCTGACCTTGAACTAAAACAAAAAGTTTCACAGCAAACCCCAGATGTTTTTATGAGACTTCTTACCTGCTGTTTTCAACAGTACAAGGATATCTTTGGGAAGGGAAGGTCTGTAGTATATGCATCCATGTGGAAAACAGGATATTGTGACATACCCAAGAAAGCTCTGAACAGGATATTGTGACATACCAAATACTGTCCCAAAACAGAGGAAAAAATGGTTTGGAAGAGCATTTATTTCTTGGTGTTTATCTTCAAATTCAGAATATCAGGGTCCTAAATCCAAACAAAGGATTTTATAGCTTGGTTATCACTCCTGCTCAGAGAGTTTGGAGTGACTGTTTAAAGAACCTACAACAAAAGCACCAAACCCACAGTCCCTTTACAAGTGTTCTGGCAAAAGTTTTCAAGCCTTTCAAGTCTCTTGGACATTTGCATAGTCTAGAAAATCCAGAACATCTGCTTTATACTGTCAGACAAGCGCAAAGCCACATTTCTACAGATTTGGTTAAACTTCCTCTGAATCTGCTTACACCTTCCAATGAGTGCAAAAATTAACACTTCATAATGTGCCAAATAATCAAGGACCAAATATAAATTAAGCAGCTCAGATATAATGCCTGTCATGACAATCCCCCATTCTCCTAAAAAGCTAGGACAAATGCAATAGTGTGTACAGAGATACTAGTGCACATTAATGAAATCGAAAACAGAGTAACGGAAATGTGACTTAATTGTACTCCAGATTTTTGACATGCAAAACAGTTTGAGAAGCAAATGGCACACAAAAATAAAGTGCAGTCTCTGTCGAAAAGGAAACTGTAAAGCAATGAAAGTCCTTCAGATTTGGATGAGTTGTGATGCACACGATACAGATGAGCTCATCCTTGTTTGCTAAAGTAATGGTTAAGAACAAAACAAGACAAGGCATACAGCTCAGATGACGATTTGCAAGCTATTAGCTAGTAGCCTTGCCACAAAATTGACAAAAGAACATTTTATTTTTTGAGCAACAATATCTCAACTAATCTTTTTTAAATTTCAATTTGTGTGCTGGGAAGTTGATGCACTTTAATACAACCTTTCATAGCTATAGGTATCTGCAGATATTGTTTGAAATACTGGTTTAAAATACACATACTTGTCACCAGGTCTGAGAGCAATCTGGTCTATATAATTTTAATTAAAGAACAAAACACTTATCTGCAACAGATAACTTTAGTTCACTTGACTTTGCCCTGAAAGCTTCACAAGAGAACACCTAAGCAGAGGAGGATGCTAGGAGGCACCAAATATATCTTTACAACATAGGGAAGTGTTTAACGAAAATAAGTTCAATTCTATACACAAAGTAATACACAATTCACAGGTAAATGTTCTGCTGATTTTCTAAATGATCTATTGTGGATTCTGGAAGAAAAGTTCAATGAGCAGGAACAAAATGAAACAGAATTACACTTACACTCCGTGAATCATGTTCCTCAGATTTGGAAAACAACCAAACTGACCAAGAAACCAATAGACTTAAAGTAGTCTATTAAATAATGCTCATCTCTCCGAACAGCTTTTAAGATCATATTTTTCAAGTATAACTTTTCTAAACAGGAAAAATTATTCCGCACAGTTACACATCAAATTCCAGTAAGCAGTTCAACAAATATGGAAATGCTGTACCCTTATCTGAATGCTGTAACTGCAAAATGAATTTCAACAGAAAAAAATTCTATTTAACAAAGAAAGGCAAAGTATAATGGAAAAAGAAACCCAAGGAACCATTTCACATATAACACTTCTTTAATAAAAAGACAGACTTTAAAAGCATCCTGCCTAAGAACAATAAATTGGGATGGCCGCAAAATAAATGCCATAAAGCAACACTAAGGCATCAGACGGAATTCAGTATTGTTCAGAAGCAATAAAAAAAAAAAAAAGAAGAAAAGCCAAATGTTTTGCTTATTTTTACACTGGCATAAAGAAGGTAATGTATTTCACATTATTACTATTATTAATAATAATTTTCAAGGAGAAGGAAGACCAACTTGTGCATAGGTTTTTTGGTAACACACTCTAATGTGCTGTGGCACATTCCAACCTCACAAATACGTTGTTATTTAGGAAATTGTTACTTGTGAAAAGAGGACATTAAAACGTGATTCCTTCTGCCCGTTTCTGACTATGGATTTGGTGAAGGCTGAAGCCATAAGGCAAATTTTCTGAAAATAGAAGCAATGCCATTTGTATTATACAAATCTAATTTATGAAGTTAATTAAATCAACATGAATGACACCAGCAAGTATATGAAGGTCATACTACAAGTATTTAACTGTACTGTAAAGCAGCACAGCAGTTTTTCATGGTAACATGGACGATACAGAGCAATGGGAGCGCACAACGGAGTGAACTCGCTTTGCCAACACCCGTTGGCCTTCAGCTGAAACAATCTTTTGTTAGCTCTCAACCTGTATCCTCCAGGAGAAGCAATAGTTCTGTGCGCGGCACCATGCAAAATATTGCATTAGAAGTCCAAAAGGGTAAGTATTGCGTTGCCTTGGTTTAGAGAAATCCCTTCATTTATTTCTCTGATGCATCTTGGTTGCACCGTATTTTCCTCTTCCATTTACTACGTAATTTTTTCACTTCAAAGCAGTGTAATACCTTGCCAACAGCTGAGGTCAGGGTAATGGGTCTGTAGTCTCCTGGGAGGGTTATCAGATTTTATCAGGATGCCATCCAGGCTTTTTTTTGCTACATGAAGCCACTGTAAAAACGCTGTCAGAGCAAAAGCACAAGTCGTCACTAGTCACGACAGCGTGACAGCTCCTGGAAGGAGACGGGAAAGGCCTTAAGGCCCAAGGAAACCAAAAAAAGCCCGAGCTGGGTGGCAACATCGGAACCGCCATCTGGGATTGCTAGTGTGGTTTTAGCATCTTCCTGTTCACCTCTTCTGTGGCCACTGATGCAGGAATCCTTACTTATTCTCCCATATACAGTTTCTAAACATGCTTTACTCTCCCCTTCTCACAGACCTATTACAGTCATTCATATATATATACACATATATATATACTTTGCAGCTCCTTGCTATTGAAACAATGAGTTCATGTGCCAGTTGTTCAGTATTTGGGAAATAACAGTATCCTGGTGCGTCTACTTGAATGCAATAAGCCAGGTTTTGCTTCTGCTCTGGACATTCTTTTTCCACACAGAATCCAAATTTATTTTGGCAGTAACACTACATACAAAATTCCATGGATTTATTATCGTTACTTATCAGATATTAACTGTCCAGATATCAACAGCTGCAAGCTGAATATTCCTGGCCTTGCAGAAGAGGAGGGGTGAGGGGAGGGCGCAGCGGAGCCGCCAGCAGCTCATCGACTCTCAGGTCCCATCACACTCCTAGTCCAATTAAATCGGAAGTTGAAATGATTAAACAACCCAAGGTAAGCATCTTTTTTATCCCTTGATGTGAAATAAAATATAATTTGTTAAAAGCAACATAATATAATTGCACGACCTTTCTCCTCAGTTTACAGGTCAGACTTTTGTTACTGCAGGATTGCACGAGCTTAGTGGGACAACAGGACATGTTCAATAGGCAAGAGGACATAAATCCACTTTCTATTTATATTTGTCATAGCCCATAAATAAAAAGCAACTCTGGTGGCTTTAGTGCCATTAATCTGAACACGCACCGGTGTCACGGTGCCTCTCTGAAGGGAGGGAGATCACACAGAAATTGCCAAACTGTGTCAATTCAGTAAACTGGGAGACAACAAAACATTTACTTTTACTCTACAGATAAAGCCTACATCAAACTGTAAAGAAAAGAAATTTTCTGCATTACTTTCTACTACACTATCCATGGTAGCCTTGTTCCAAATCCAGGCAAAAAGCATTTTCCCATGCTTAGGTGCTGGTGCCAGTGTTTGATCAGCTGCCACTCATTTCCTCTCCTGGACTCCAGAATCACATTTCCAAGATACAGAGAGCACAACCAGCCCACAGAAACTCTCTCTCATCACTGATGTTTCACTCAGGTTATGCATTTGCTGATGAGTAGTATGTGAAAAGGAATCCAGCTTTTTGATTATTTCCGTCTTTGAAAATCCAAATTAAAAATATTTAACAGACTTAATTTATCCCTTAAGCAAAAATCTCATATACAGATATACATATTTTACAAACACACACATATACACACGTAAATAAATTAATAAATAAAAACCCTGAGCTACCAGCACACATTTTCAACCATTAGCACCAATCTTAATACAGGAAATTCTCCAATGGGAATTAAAAAAAAAGTTCTGAATAATGCACTGCAGTGAGCAGACCATTGCATTTCTGCAGATCTGAAGCCACGCAGTACCAAATCAAGCAGTATTTTCGGGACCCGAGGGGCAGGAGGAGGCTGCCTGTGCAGCACAAGGGCCAGTTGACTCCACTCACAGCTGCTTTGCATCACCAAACTCGCACAGGCGACCTGGAATGTGCTCCCTCCTGCCCTCCGCATTCCTCCGCACACACATACTCGTTTTTCCATTTTCAGCCTTACTAAGAAATCTTTTTCAAAAAACAATGTTAAAAACTAAAACACTGCCCTTAGTTTTAACTTGAATATACACCTAAAGAACTGAAAAAAAAGATTTTTTTTTAAAAAGAAACTCACAGTAAAAGCTATTGTGATTTTTCTCAAGAAGATCAAGACCAAAAGCTGCCATACTTTGTAAAATGCATCATAAAACGAGAAATAACAGTAATCTGCACTAATGACTGGACTCCCTGCACACAAGACAGCCATTAATTTCTACTGTTAATTGATTTCTACAGGGGCAGAAAGGCAGATCAGCTGAAGGTGAAGTGCTGGCCCTCCAAGCCACAAGAATCAGAGGGAAGCGCACTGGCAGCAAGTTACAGAACATGCCTGTCATTTTTCACCATCAGGAAAGATACAAAAACTAGGATGGACTGAAAGTATCTGCTTCAAGCTTGTAAGCTCAGGCCTTTTTTCTTGTCTTTGACTACCCCCTCCCCAATTATTTATGGAAGAATTTTTGATTTTATACCACTTTTGACCGAAAATACACTATTAACACCGGGGTATTTTTCAGGAAATCTCGGAGGAACACCTCTGCCCGGTTACAAGAAAGGACTCAGGAAGAAAACAGGTTCAGTGAGCCACTCGTGCTTCAAACAAGTCAGCCTTGCCAACATCACCCATCCAAGAAGCAGCACTTCTGATCTTCCCCATTTTTCCTTGCTTTTGCGCCATCATTTTTTCTCTCTGACCAATGCAGGCATGTGGTCGGTTGCATGACAAACCAAAGCTAAAATCCAACCGAAACCTGCCAAAAGGGATTTTTGCGTATTTGGAGCATTTTGCCAGTCCTACTCACTGTGAGGCACACGCGAGCAAAGGCAGCAGAGAAATACTTCTTTCTGTGATTCCTTAGCTGAAAAGGTTTGGACTACCAGCTAACCCCCCCCCAAGCTGGAAGCACTGCCTGCAGTCAGATGCAATTACTACCAGGCAAACAAAGATTCACCAAAAAATGTATTTTTGAAATTTAAATGAAGTTTTAACTTCAATACCTTGTCAAATCTACCCTAAAACGAGAAATAACAGTAACTTGCACTAATGACTGGACTTCCTGCACACAAAACAATTTTGACATCTGTTTTTGCTGCCAACATTCAAGTACTTAAAACACCCCAGAGTCTGCTGACCTGCAAAACCAGCTTTGGGTAAGTAATTTGTTTTTCAGGTGCAGGCAGAATATTTTCTTCATTTCTGCTAACAGAGTTGAACAGATAGGTCATTCAGAGTCGAGAAACCAATTGGGAGTCAAAAAAAGACTTGTTTTCATTTTCTGGTCCCCTAATTAAAAAATGTCATGGAAGATGAGATCAAGTTTTGAAATCTTAAAGCATGTTTGTGAGTTGAACTGATTATAGTCTTCAGATAATACTTCCTTTGTTTTAAAAAAATATTACGATGTCAAGTATAAAAATTGCTTTGATTAATTTATTTTCCACTTTGTGGATCCAGGATATTTAAGGTTGTTTTCTCTAATTTAGGAGAAAGAATGCTGGGTTAGTGTGTTGCTGCGCAATTTATCAGATGGAGCTTGACAAAAGTGATTTTAAAAAGGATCTCTTCGTTTAAAAAACAAACCCTTGCCTGCTGGCACACTGTCAAGAATCTTCAGAGAAGACCGACATACAGTGTACCTTCCTACTTAAAAAGGCAGTATTCCACTAAACACAAATGCAAAACAGAATTAAAATTGGTTATATATTAACAAAAATCAGTCGCTTATCAATTTAAGCTTCATGTAAATTTTAACTTCTGCTTTAAAATTCACGTAGTCTTCTGCCTCAGCTCTACAGGTTCTCTTAAGGACAGCCTTATCTGATACATTTTTGCCTCAAGCTACCTTCTGGAATCTCAGTAGATGAGACTTCTCTAATTCCCCAGTAAACAGAATTTTATCTATTCACAGCAAGAATATGTACAACTGCTAAAAAGTACTGAAGAAAATTAAATAATCCTAAATGCTTGGTTAGGAACTGCCATGACTAAGCCTTATCAAGACCGAAAAAGTATACATCCTTAAAAAGAAAAGCAATTAGATTTCTTTTTAAGTCTTAAAATATTGTCTTTCTCTAATTCAAGTCTGTACAACAATTTTTCCGTATTTACACATTTTCCCCAGGTAAATTTACTGTCTCAATATAAAAGAAAACTCCTACCAAGTTTTGCATTATTTATCAAATGCAAAACAGATGTATCCTCTCTTGGACATTCCAGATATAAGAAAAAAATACTTTTACTCTAGTGACACTAAGTATAAAAAGAAAAACTTAAGACTAGGTTTGTAGAACGTCAAAGTTTGAAGCAATTAATAAATTCTGAAGTGCACTATCTCTGCCTAGGCTTACAGTCGCGGTTACGTACGGCCTTCAGATTCTCAATAAACTCTTCATCAGCCAGCAAACCTTGTATCACATACTCCAAAATTTGAATTCAAACAGCAGTGAAACTGAAAGCTCTCCTGAATTTTTGGTCAGGAAGATTATCTTTCCAATGCTCATCTCTGTCTCTTTTCCTTAGACTGAAGACTTCTCTGCAGGCTTCAAAGAAAGGAAGGCTGCCAGCAGTGTAAGAACATCTGCTTGTCTCCAGGCTTTCTGTATTGTCTCCCTCGCACTTCTACTGCCTAGCAGTAGGTAAGCCCAGAAAGCAAGACAGATCAACTAAAGCAAATTTTCAGGAGAGCTGCACTCGGCACAACATGAGGAATAAATTGTTTTTCTAGGGTCATATTCCAGGGGGTGGGGGGGAGAAGAAGAAAAAAGAGGTTATAAAGAAATGGCTTAGATCACAACGTGTAAACTAGATGGGATAAAGATGACTCATAGGGCCCTGGCTGGTTCAAGTGACCTCAAATACGAACACAGATATTATCAAAGAAAAAACTAAATAAATACACATTCTAAAATAACATACCATCAATCTGCCAGTGCTAAGAATAGCCTTGTATTAATCTGTTAAAATACTGAATGATGGATAAACAGATGCTGTTGTACTGTGACCACTCTAACCGTAGCAGTGAATGTGCCTACCAGACCCAGAACTGAAAGATCTAGAAGCGAGAACTAGTATTTTGTTCCATGTCTGTACACCACCTAGGAGAGGAAAGGTCCTGCATTTCCTCCAAGACGAGGGCCCCTGAGCATCACTTGCAGAGCAAATGTCATGGCATAAGCTCCAGAGGGACTGATGTACAGGTATATGCAAAGAACCGAGATAACTTATCGCCCTCTGTAGAAGTAGAGGTTTTCTTTCTCAGTGACTCATTAATGACATAAAACATGTCAAGGAGAACCGAATATGACTAGCTCAGATGAATCCCACAAGGAACACAGCCAAGTTTCCTCAACAGTAAGGTAGAATTAAGGACTAGTACCACCCAGAAAGACATTTGAGTTACTTCTTTTGAGGTTTTAGTATACATGAAAGTTATATATACAGAATGCTGTATTCTCATATTATTTCACTTTGGCTACCACCTGGAAATTATTAGTTTTATCCAAGTCGTAATGAATTTGGAAAGTGTCACCAATAAACCACAATGCAGGTCTAATTTATGCCAGCAAAAAAATTGCACTTTAGCTATCGTAGCTCACTTCATCTCATGTGAGCTGGAGACATTGGTACCAGCTGCTTTGGAAGGAGTATGGTTTCACAAGCAAATTGAAAACACATAGTGGCTCCTGCCTATCAGCTATGCTTGTCAGAAAGCCCCTCTCGTGAGAAGCACAGCTGGTGCACCGGTGTCTCCAGCACCCAACCTTCCACAGTTTTAAAACTGAAACAGCATTAACTGCTGTGGAGATCTCTTTCCTGTGAAAACTGTCAGTTACAATCAAAATAAACATCCACAACAGATATTAGGGAAATACATCTGTAAATAAGTTAGCATTAAGTGATGAATTTACTGTTGACTAGTACCCTGCAAGCCAATAACCTTGTTTTCCTATAAAATATACGGGTCTTACAGCCTAAGGAAAGTATTAAACAGCCAGTGTCAGGACACAGGAACAACTTTAACTCCAGAAAGTATGAATTTAGATATTTAAAGAATCTCCTGATAGAGAAAATGCTGGTAAGAGCCTTAAATCAAAACCACTGTTGCCCAGCTCCCCTTTCAGAACGTCTAACCCACAAACTGTCACCAGCTGCAAGGAGATATTTTTTGTCCTTTTCAAAAAAAGGAAAAATTTACTAAACCTAACATCACTGCAACAATCTCTCTCCCAGTTCCTGAGACCACCTCCGCACACCAGACACCTGAACTCTGGTTTAACAACTGCTCTGGAGAAAGCAAAAAGTCCAGACCATGGGGACTTAATGCTCCACAGAGAGAGAGAGAGAGAGAGAGAGAGAG
>Ga0065711_1027100_pt1 | contig 54154 bp, 28 predicted proteins | sample Hoacrofraction12_FD_59098 | JGI IMG/M metagenome (GOLD analysis project Ga0065711, IMG submission 59098) | Hoatzin crop microbial communities from Cojedes, Venezuela - Epithelial fraction 12 v2 (version 2) | ecosystem: Host-associated > Birds > Digestive system > Esophagus > Crop | place...
CCCGCCTGGACAAGGTCCTGTGCAGCCTGCTGTAGGTGACCCTGCTTCGGCAGGAGGGTTGGACTAGATGACCCACAGAGGTCCCTTCCAACCCCTACTATTCTGTGATTCTGTGATGTCCAAAGCTGCAGAAAGCACAGAGGAGGGAAAGTAGTCAAGGGAAAAACAGATATTACAAAATAAGCAACTGCAAACATTTAATTTACGTGTCTCAAAAAAAGATTTTCTTGGGGTTATGTGAATAGTAAACATGTTTATACAAGATAAGGAAAGATATTTCTGTTGTGTAGGGAAAAGTGAGGCAGGGACTATGAGTCTAAAATTAAAGATGAAAAAATACTTCTTGGACATTTAAAAGGGTGAGAGCAAGTATTGTCTTCTGTTTAGTTTGTGATGTGTCCCTTTCTGTGAGCAGCTAGTAACAGATTTGGTGAAAGGGATTTGGCCAAAGAATAAACTACTTGGTGCTTACGATTAGAGGTTTAAAAAATTAAAGACACAGTGGGATTAGCAGGGAGGAATATTGTATTGATAGTGAGCCTTGCCAAAATCTCATAAGGTTTCTCCCAACTCTAAACATATTTTACTTTGTGAATATAATCGTCTTAAAGCATTAATTCTGCCTTCCATGCTCTTCTTATTAATTTAGGTAGCTATTGCGAGAGCTCTGTGAGTGTCTGCTGAATTCCCCAAAATGTGATTCACTCCATGGAAGCACTGTGCTAATAATATTACATGCCCAGTGCTGCTGAAGTTTTAGTGTAGAACATCTGCTGTGCCTTCTGAAGCGTGACACCCACAGATCATCTGTTTCAGCAGACCCAGATTATCACTAGTAGAGTTTTTAATAAGAACTCTGTTACTGGGAAGCATCTGTAACATTGTCTCCTTTCTAGCTGGAAACTTGAGAAAACGAGTTGTTACTGCATCTGATGTGTGGAAGAATGCCATACTGCTGTCACGCAGCATCAGGGTCACTAATTGTTGGGCTATGTTCTTGTAAACATTCAATGTATTTGCCTGTGTTTTCTGCTTAGAGTTCTGGCAAATGAATACTACATCACAGAATTTTGTTGTAAAGCCAAGACACAAAAGGAGTAAAAGGCAGGTATGTGCCAATATGCTTGTTTATAAGTAATATGCTATCAAGTTTGCTTTGTGTCTGCTGAATTAATTTGTCCAGATGGAGTCCTGCTGCTGCAGGTTTGGTGTGAGGTCTGTGTATCAATACAGTTGTTACAAAAAGGGGTATCTAATGTTGGCACGACATTGTTGGGTTCTCTTGGACATTGCCCACCTGAAGAGTTATAATATTGTTAAACACTGCTAAATTGCAAATGAAAAAGTAGCTGAAGTATTTTGTCTCATTATGACTGTACAGTTATATCAGAAACATTTTCAAATGCAGTGTGTGAATAATTAATAGAATTGTTACAGAGATTTTTCATAAAGAATGCAGGAGGGATCCCTTTCTCTGTGGAAAAAAAGTTTATAGCTGACACAAGCCATTTTTAGATATATAGGCCCCACTGAGGATTCTCTTTCTTTGAAAAAAACTAAACTCAGGATTAGATGGGTTGGAGGACTGGATTTCATTGTTTAAGGTCATATAAATGTCCTGGTGGAGATCAGGGAATTTTTTTAAATGACACAACCAAGCACCAGAAGTTTCATCAATATCTGAGACCAGAATTAAGACAATACAAAAACCAGATGTGTAATAAGTTTGGTTTCTGAAACCATTTCTAGTTACCAGTACTCTCTCTGTACTCTGTTAGACTCTCTTACAGTTGTACTCTTTCTGTAGGTTCGTCAGATTCCACGTAAAGTTGAAGAGGAAACAAAATACATCGAGTTAATGATTGTCAATGATCATTTAATGGTAAGACTGACGTAGTACTTCAACATCTTACAGTTATCTGTAACATCTAATTTTCTTAATTGGTCCATAAAGGATAACAATAAAGAACAATATATGGCCAGAATAAATTAAGTATGCCCTTAAAAGAAGAGATTATGGTCTCATTAACCATTGATGAAGTTGTTTCTGAATTTTGGCAAGGTAATTTCACCAAGAATGCAATCAGGCCTGAGTATCAGAAAGAAGGATCATAAAGTAACTAATGTCAGTGTGGCTTACGCTGATGATTTTCTTTCTGGCTTTTTTGAGCGCTTATCTTGGTTATAACCACTCAGCAATCAATAATGCAGTTATTGCAGTTGTGCAGCAGCTGTTGACAATGGGGAGATTAGTAGTGACTAAATTTTTTGATACATCCAAATCAATATGGAGAAAATTATTTTGTTAAGCTTGTGTACTTTCTCTGGGAGAACATAAATAGGCTCTTTAATGTAGTGTAGGGAGACATAATAAAGATTAGTGTATTGAAGAAAAGCTGAGCTCATTCAAGTGGGAAAAAGCAGAGATTTATGTCAGTGAAGAAAATTAATAATTAATGAAAGGAACATCAAATGAAATGGTGAATTCTCCATCACTTGCAGTCTTCGAATCCAGACAGTGTGTTTCTGGAAGATGTGGTGGTGTCAAACACAAACAATAGTGTTCGATCTTGAAGTAACTGGATAAAGTTCAGAGATTGGTGGTGCCCCTCCGACTGGTGACATTAGTTCATCTTATGGTCCTTTATGGCTTTAAAATAAAAATATATCTATATGTTTTCTCTACCATTTCTGTAATGTGCAGCTTCTCTCAAGCAGTACCCAAATTGGCAAAAATCGACATCAGAGTGTACAAGGAATATGCCACTGTCCTTGGACAACGTAATCCTCCGTCAGCTCAGTTTCGTGACCATAACAATAAATTCTTGGATTAAAACGGACAATACTGGATGGTGAATTCCCTAAAATGGTGTCATTGCGTTTGATCCTGAAGGCCTGAAGCCACAACTTCCCACTTGGGACCATATCTGTCTGGGCCGATTCCCCCCCCGGACAATGTTTCCTGATTTTGGTTAATTATAGCTACTGTGAGAGTCAGTCCACTTAGAAGTTTATTCTCTGAAGCAAATGACAGTGAACATCTGTGGTTGAAGAAGCTGAATAATTTCCTCTTGGGAGAAGGAAGTGTTGTATGTGCTGGGCTCCTCCCTTTCCCCATGGCCTGGGTTAGCACGCACATGTGTTTTGATTAGTCTCCATGAGTGCAATGGGTGCGGCAGTCAGGTGCGCTCAGCATGGAGCTGACACCCCACACAGTCGGAGCCATTTGCACTGTTCTCCCTCCCCAGGTGCTCCCAGAGGGAGCAATGAACCTCGTGCTTTTTCCTCTGCTCTGCGGAGCTGGCCGTGTCCCGACAGGCCCCCGGGCAGCTCACCGCTGCGAGGCATGCGGTGCCCTCCTGTCTGCCCTCTCAGCTGCTTGTCCAGCCATTGCTTCCAGTCAGGGAATGAAGCTTTTAAAACCCAAACATTGAAATGGGCTTATAAATGAGTATACTGAAAACATTTCTGTAGGCCACCGGCATCTCTAAGTGTCCTAAAGTTTGATGTTTTAGTTGCAAGTAGAGACTTCAGTAGTACTCTGATTTCCCTTCATTTCTGTGCTTCATTTTCCATTTATTTTGTAGATTTTTAATTTCATCCTTTCTGACATTTTTAGCTTCGCAGTCCGGGCCTGTTTTTTTAGCAAGTCTAACTTCTTGAATTTTGGTGGGTTTTCCTCCATTCCTGCTTGAGAGCGTGCCTTTCCCACGCTGTAGCTGCTGGGCACTTCTTGCTGACTAAAAGATCCTAACTTGCAGATAACATGGACAACTTTTCACTCCAAAATCAGGTGTCGGGGGGACAAGATTGTTAAACATTTCTGAAAATCCTGGTCCTTTCACCCTAAATTCTTAGATACTTGTGACTTCCATACCCATGGTGCTCATTTATATGTGTTTCTTTCTGCAAATAGGAGTACCTGGACAGCTATCTTCAGCGTCATCTTTATAGCACTGCATTACAGATTTCAGTAAAGGTGCCACTGCATTCTCATTGTCAAAGTGATTTGAACCAGTTACTATGAGATTATGGGAGTGTGAAATTGTACATGAAGATAACCAGAAGACAGCTTGAGAGAACTGAAAAAAAAGAAAAGGAAGTCTGATAGAGTAAAACATGGATACAGGCATTCTTGGGGTAACACCCCTAAAGGAGTCTCAACTATGAAAGTTGTGTTGCTGATTTCTGTGTTGTCATTTGGAATTAACTTTAAAATTGCCAATAGTAAAGATAGTGAAGACAGCAACATTCTGTTCTTGTTCCTATAGCATTTTTCAGTAAAGATCATAGAGAACTTTCCAAACAGGAGTTAATAGATCCTCCCAACAGCTGATGTAAAGTATATCAGTAATGTGCATTTCTGAGCAATTTTCTGCTGTCACTGATTAACATTACTTTCAGCACAGGAGACCAAACCTTGTTTTGCTATTAACGTAGTTGCTTTTTACTTCATGCTTTCTTGGAAATGGAGCTTGTTTTTCTGAAGGCTGTATGTGTAACTTGTCTGTGTTTGTTTTGCAGTGTAAAAAGCACCGTTTGTCAGTTGGCCATACAAACAGCTATGCTAAATCAGTTGTGAACATGGCAGATTTAGTAAGTATCACTCAACTAAATGTTCTTTTATGTGTGAGATGAGTCATATGATTCTCCTGCCGATAGATGCAGGAGTTGTGAGTTCATGTTATATCTTAATAATAACATATGTGAAAATCAGAAGTTTTCATCTAGAACCAGTCAGCCACCTGTAAAGCCTTTGTCTAACATAAAGCATTAGAGAATTTTTGTGGCTTGAATCATTGAAGTATCCCACTGGATCAGTCCCCTGAGTCTGAGTTTACAACAATTTTTGACACAGGATCCCTATGTTGACAGCCTGAAACCCAAAAGACAGTCTGAAATTAGAACGCATTAAAATTTCTTCAGCAAAAGTACATTTGAATAAATGGATTAGAATAGGGACATACAGGTGGATTATATTTGTGACTCTAAATCATATGAGCTGCTGGCTTTTGCATCTCACCCCAGAAAAGTACTACTAGAAGAAGAAAAATGCATTTCCCACTCTTGAATGTATTTGATGTGGAGTATTAACTCCCAGCATTGAAAGGATGGCTCTTTTTTCATGATTCAGCCAGCATGAGGTTAAATACTCTTGTAGAGCAGTGTAACAGTGAAAACTGTAGTTTTATAGGTCACTATTTGGTATAAGAGAGTCCTCATGTGTCACTGGGGTGAGCTGGACGTTATAAAAGACTCATTAATTCCAAATCTTTGAACTGTTTGGAATGGTTCAGTGGTAATTTTTCAAAAATCCAGTCTCCTTCTGTGCACATTTACCAGTGTAGGATTGCAAGGGATATTTTTGCAGGCTGAGAGCTGATTGAAGATTTAGGCCTGAAATTTAGATTTTGCTTTGTTTTTGTGTTTGTTTGTTGTTTTTAAGGGAGATAAAATCACCTGGGAGAAGCTAAAGTGTGCTAGAACAAGCTAAATATTTAGTTATGTAAAAATGCAAGCTATTACAACAAAGGGGTAAAACTTATCTTTATTCTATTTGACATAATGTATTTGTTCATTCTGTTAATGTACTAGATATATAAAGAACAACTTAACACCAGGATAGTATTGGTTGCCATGGAAACCTGGGCTACTGATAACAAGTTCACCATATCTGAAAACCCCTTGGTGACCCTGCGTGAGTTTATGAAATATAGGAGGGATTTTATCAGAGAGAAAAGTGACGCAGTTCACCTTTTTTCGTACGTAACCTCGTGTGATGTTTTATTTCTGGGTTTTTTTCTTTCCTTGGGGGTTGCTTATCACAAGTGGCTGATGCGTCTCCTTTCTGTTGTGTATGTAATCCACAACAATTCAGAAAATAATGTTTCTGATGGGGAGGTGGGAAAAACTTAATGCACAAACTGCCTGCCAGTGCAACTAGAGTTTTGACTCTCATTTTAGTTTTAACATACTAAACTGAAGCTGCATGTGCTGTGATCCTGGGTTATTCTGTGCAATTACCTACTCCGCAATCACAGCTACCTGAAAGGTGATGCATGGTTCCAGCTTGGAGGTTGGCTTCTTCGGCAGTACGGCACGAACAGCCCTGTTATATTATTTAAAAGCAGAAGATTGGTTTTGAAACCAATGAGGTTTCCTGCTTAAAAAGCACTATGGCCTGCTTTACTTTGTTGAATGACCTGCATGCTGCAGGATTACTGAAGTGTTTTAGATCCTCGAAACAGTTTGTTCTCCAGAGAGACATGTCCTATAAGAAGAATAAGCTGGGAGGAATGTTATTTTCTCTAAATATCTTAACTGTTTTGGAAATAAGATTGTTATAAGAAAATATAATTACAAAAATAGAGGAGAGGTTCATGGCTGAGATTTTTGATCCACATAAGACACGCTGGATGAATTGCTCTGTTGGAGTCCTTATGCCTCTCTGCTGACTGTTGTAGGAGCCAATATGAACAAACCTAACCTAACCCAACCTAACCGCCTCACTTTCACATGACTCCAGTACGGTGCCAGGATACCCAGCCCCAGTATGCACCCTCTCAGAATTTTTGCACATGTTTAACTACTGCCATTGACGTCTGCCATGAAGAGAGCTAGTAAGATCTGTAAGTGGTGCTTGCAGATTTTGGTTTCTTTGTGTCTCAGTTCTTCATCTGTGAAATGGCAATCAGGTTTTCTCACATCCATCATGTATCTTCTCTGGTGATATGTAAGGACTTTGGGGGAAGTCTTGTTCTTACGGGAGTTTGTGGATTGGCTAGGACAAAGAGGGCCCTATTTGCCCTATGACTGGGACTCTGGACACCACTGTAATGCTAATTCCTGTGCTATCCATAACACCACCAACACTGGTGTTTGAGGTAGTGCATTCATAGATTGTTTAGAAATACCAGTTTCTGAAATTGTGTCTGGGTGTGAAACACGGCTAAGTTGGGAGTTGAGGTTGGCTGGGGTGGCAGTACAGTGGTTACAAATGAACTTCTGCCTTTAGCACAGTTAGCCCGTTGTATTATTTCTTGATATTTTACTGTTTTCCTTTGGAAAAAACAATTTGTCACAGCTTAGGTATATCAGTCCTCTGAAGTGGAGCAAAGTAAATTTTGTCTCCAGTTACTGGCAGTCATTCATGCTGACGTGGTCAGCACCAAAGAGATGATTATATTTAGGCTCAGAGTGCATCTGTCCCTTGGATGAGATCGGCTGCAGTTCCAGGGAGTTTTCATGTACCTCTGCATTTGAGTTCTACCACATCAGCATTGCCCCGCTGGACACTGATCTTTTTACTAGTCCCCCATGCGTTGGCAGCGTGGTGGCCTCTCTTGTGCTCTGTCTGTAGCATGCGCCAGCGGAAGTCACTTGCTGCAGTATTACGTCAACGAACAAAAGGCAATTGAGATTCAGGTGGTTTGGCAAAATAGTCTGCTTCTTATGCTTACTTATATTAGGTAGTCTGAGAAGGAGGAGGGAAGATGGTATAACTTTCTGGAGATAATTTTTCGTGTGAGGTTTGTGAGGGGTTATCTGTTTTTCCCATTTTGTTTTTGCATAGTTTGCAGCGTAGTAGTGGCAACCAGCATTTACAAATGATAGTTTCTCATTTGGAAATCAGAAGGGTAGATACTGGGATGCATAGGTGCAAAACTCATGGACTGAGCAGGGTAAACTTCCTTTTTTTTTTCCTTTTTGTCAAAGGGGGAGTCGATTTCAGAGCAGTCGAAGTGGTATAGCCCACACTGGTGGAATCTGTTCCTTGCTTAAAGGCGGAGGTGTGAATGAGGTAGGTGGGGATACTGGTATGAGGAAAAAGGGGTGGAAATTTATCTGTGCAGAATTTATCAGTGCAGACAAGTTCTCAAAATATCTTGCTGCTTCTATGCTGATGCAGAGTTTTAGTGCAGCTCTGTAGAAAGGATATCTCAATGAAGAGTGATGAGTGAATAGTCAGATATGGATTCAAATACACTTTTCACCAGATTGTGCAATATACTGTCATTCATACTTGCAGAAACAGACTTTTAGCTTGTCCATAAGCCAGCGTTTAGTTTTCCTTACTTGTCCATTATCTAGCTGCTCTGAAGTAAGAACTCTTAACACTGTGCATCTGATTTTGCCTTTTACTGCCTTGAAATGAGAAAAGCTTCACGTGTATCTGAGATAGATAGCTGTACATAACCGATTACTCTTCCTACTGTGCTTGTTTCTTTCAGTTTGGAAAGCCAGACTTAATGGCAGTTACCCTGGCACAGACCTTGGCCCAAAACATTGGCATTTTCTCAGATAGAAGAAAACTTATAAGTGGTAAGGTTGTTTGTTTTTTCACTCTGTCTCAAGAGAAGAATCTTAAAAGGTGGAGGATCTTATCAGTGTCTCTCTGATACGTATTTTTTCCCCATATTTCTCCTTATGTTGGAATATTTTTATTTTTCTTGTAATAACAGGAGGAGGGACTGCTTGATCCTGCTGTACTGGCTCGTGTTTACAGACGATGTTCTGCATTTTTGTGTGCATTACTGTTTGTTGTTGTTTTTCAAATGAAGATTTGCCCAGTCACATTAGCATGGTAGTAGAAGAGAACTATAAAATTAGAAGAAGGGTTAAAATGATTCTTTTTTTTTTACTCTGAAAAGTTTGGTATCAAATATCATGACACAGGAGAAGGCAGGAGAGCTGACTCAGGATTGGCAAGTGCCGGAGGGTGACACTGCAGTTTTCCCTAACTTTGTTTTAAGAGAAGGAAAGAAAAATAGGATATATTTTCAAAGCTCAGAACTGCATAGAATCATGTATGGTTTTTGAAAGAAAGTTTGTCTGTGTGCAGTGATACACTTAAACTAAGGTGTGCAATAAACCATCAAATTACTCTTTTCAGCTTGTATTTAAATATGAAATGGAATTGACTACAGTGTGGTTTTTGTGACAAGAAATGCATTATTTTGGAATCTCAAGACTCAAGATTTTTTTTTTTTTTTTGTCAGGTGAGTGCAAGTGTGAGGACACATGGTCTGGATGCATAATGGGAGACACGGGGTAAGGCATTTCACTAGAGGAAAGTCATGTCCTTCATATATTGATGTAAAGGTGTGAAAACGTTTGGCTTTTGTAGTTCAGCAGTGTATTTTCTGTGAATCATTTTTCAGAAAGTAAGGTACTAGCTGTACAACATACATAGAAAAGACACTTTGAAAGAAATGTGAGAGTAAACGAGTTAATGAGATGTGAGGAGTTTTGGTGACTGCTGGTTTAAATCACAAACCACATGGCTCAACAGCCAAGCCAGGTTATTACAAAGAAGGAGAAGCATGCTTAAGTTCTGTTCTCCTGGGGGTTTGCTGTTGAGTTGTGGGAACAAACAATGGCACATCCTGATTCTTGAAAACCTGTTATCAAATTTCTTAAGTGTGTCTCATTTTCAGTATTTCTGTTGGAATCTTTCAACTGTATCAATTTTATCTCTCAGATTGTGTGATAATGTTAGAAAAACTGCTCCTGTTGGAGGTTGAGTATGCTTATACCCAGATGTAATGTCACTGGAGAGATTTTATCTAGACTAGTGAACCAGCAAATTTTTGTTGCTGTGTGAAATTTGATACTTTCTAATGCATGTATTCAGACCTTAATTCTTCATATTACAGGCCTGTCTTTTGTCATGTGGATGAATTAGACTATAGTCTAGTTGTAGATAGAGACGATGGTCCAAATTTTTAAATTAATTTCAAACTGACCTGCAAATTCTCACAACAGCTTTGTGGTCAGAACAATTGTAAACAAAGAAGCGTATTTCATTCAAAGCTCTTTGGAAGAGTGACTGTGTGCCTTTTTCACCTTGTCTACCTAAATACATACTAGGTAGAATTTTTGGTTTTTTTAGTATGTTAAAAAGCCAATCTGAGAAGCATTCTTGATTCTTGTAGAAGTGATTCCTTATCTAATGGTCTTTGAATTCTTTATCTGAAATCCAAACCTTTCAAATAATCAGGTACCCAAAATAAGCTTGTATTTACCTAGCTTATTGATGAAGGTTGGTGAATCCCACATTCTGTGTAGTGTTTAGACATAAATCATAGACACTAGAGGTGGAAAAGACCAATTATGTTTTGCAAGCCATCACTCCAAGCAATGCAGGATTATTTTGTATAGCACTTCTGCTAATATTTTTTTAGCCAGTGATGAGCTGATACAGGAAAAGCCCTTGAGAATCCAAAATCTGCTTGAAGCATAAGTACTTTCATGACTAAGGACCTAATATAAAGATCACTTAAGTTACTTCAGGAAGAATTCTTTCCCTATGGAAAGGATCCATGCAAAGATTCTCTGCATCATACTCGGTTTAGGTGGTGCACTGTGCCTTAGGCTGGCACTCTGTACTGGAATGAAATTTATTCAGTGGCGCACATGAGAGAGGGAAGCCAAAATGTTAGCTGATGTTTGTTAGAAGCGTGTTTTAAAATGGCATAACTCTATTATATAAAAATTCTGTGGGCCAGGAGAGCAATTTAGTCTAAGAGGGAAATGAACTATGAGCAATTTTTATGTCCTGTGATGTATACGGGAAGAAATGTATGTATTTCTGAGATCAGGCCCATTAGTGAAACAGGTCATGTTTGTGAGAACTACACACTGTGTAATAAGATTTGTCATATTTGGCATGAAGTAACTTGGTGAAATGTTTTAGACCTCTCACTTTTCTTGAGCTCTGTGTCATTGCTGGAAGTTCTGTGTCATCTACTAAAATGATTTACAAGTTAGAGTTACAAACAGATAGTCACACTGATTCTTAACAGTGTGCTTTTGTATTTTTTCTAAAGTGTAACATTGTATTCCTCCTCCTATTTTGGAAAAAGAAAATATAGTGTAAAAGGCGCCATGGAAAGTAATCCTGCTACCTTATTTCTGTGCAGGTATTATCTTCCAAGCAAGTTCTCCAAGTGTGATATTGAAGAGTATCATGAATTTTTAAACAACGGAGGTGGAGCCTGCCTTTTCAATAAACCAACCAAAGTAAGCAATACTTTATCATTAAGTATTATTTCTATTCTATTTTGAATTTAGATGAAAGCAAAAAGAATGAAAATTATAATGTTGGAAAAAATAACACCTGTAATTTTGATATTTCTGGTTCTAGTTTTTCTGACATGAGTGAAAGTAGCCGATTTTGTGGCTGTCACAGTAGTTTGGAAATTTATATTTAAATAGAATTCTAATAAGTAGTTTCATGTCCAACAGAGTTCCCACAGGCTTTGATCTAGAACTATCGGTCACACAATTTGTTTTGAATATTATAAATACAATACGTTGCTGAATTTATTTGATGAGGTTTCAAGTGTCTTGGTAAACTTTTGCACAGCTTGAATTCTAATTTGTGTTGAACTGATGCCTTTTGGTACAAATCTCTGGAAGCTGAAGTAAGATTGCTTTTATTTCTCTTCTGTCTCAAGATGAAGACATGGCTCCTAGAGCTTCTGCAGGGGGTGCACTGCCGTGCAGCCCAGCGGCTTTGCAGACACCAGCGGTTGAAGTGGTTGTGATATGGTAGATGACACCAAGTTGGGTGAGAGTGTTGATCTGCTGGACGATAGGAGGGCTCTGCAGAGGGATCTGGACAGACTGGATCGATGGGCTGAGGCCAACTCTATGAGGTTCAACATGGCCAAGTACCGTGTCCTGCACTTGGGTCACAACAAGCCCATGCAACGCTACAGGCTTGGGGAAGAGTGGCTGGAAAGCTGCCTGGCGGAAAAGGACCTGGGGGTGCTGGCTGACAGCTGGCTGAACATGAGCCAGCAGTGTGCCCAGGTGACCAAGCAGGCCAAGGGCATCCTGGCTTGTATCAGGCACAGTGTGGCCAGCAGGAGTAGGGAGGTGATCGTCCCCCTGTGCTCGGCACTGGTGAGGCTGCATCTGGAGTACTGTGTTCAGTTTTGAGCCACTCAGAACAAGAAGGACATTGAGTTGCTGGAGCATGTCCAGAGATGGGCAATGATGCTGGTGAGGGGTCTAGAGAATAAGTCTTATGAGCGACTGAAGGAACTGGGGCTGTTTAGTCTGGCGAAGAGGAGGCTGAGGGGAGACCTTATCACTCTCTCTACAACTACCTGAAAGGAGGTTGTAGTGAGGCAGGTGTTGGTCTCTTCTTCCAAGTCACTAGCGATAGGACAATTGTAGGCAATGACCTCAAGATGCATCAGGGGAGGTTTAGATTAGATATTAGGAAAAATTTCTTTACTGAAAGAGTGGTCAGGCATTGGAACAGGCTTCCCAGGGAGGTGGTTGAGTCCCCATCCCGGGAGGTGGTTGAGTCCCCATCCCTGGAGGTGTTCAAAAAATGTGTAGATGTGGCACTTTGGGAAATGGTTTAGCAGGCATGGTGGTGCTGGGTGGATGGTTGGATTTGATGATCTTAGAGGTCTTTTCCAACCTTAATGATTTTATGATTCTGTGAAACTTGCCTTATTCTGAGAAGGCAAACTTTTTACAGTGGCTCTCAGAATATTTTGAAAGCTGGGACTAGTTTTTCTAAAGCTAGAAGAGGCAGAGCAGGAGAGAAAGCCCCAGGGAGTAGGGGACAGACACTAGGAGAGCCTGTGGCTGCTAGGTGCCCGTCATGCTCCTTGTTCCCCAGGTGCTGCCCACATCATCCCCATCACCAGGGTCTGTCATCCCCTGTACCGCATGTGCTCGGGGAGAAATGTGTCTGGTGAGAAGTGATTGGCTCAGCTTAGCCCTGTGTTAGCTCCTGCCAGGTCAGCGCATGTGGCTCTGCACAGCCCTGCCTTGTGGTGGGTTGTCCCCCAGATGGGGAAGGCTGGCAAATCCCTGCTGGACCTTGGCCCTCAGTGCCACTGTACCTTGCCTCATTTAGCAGGGTGCATTACGTCCCTAAAGGCTTGGAGGTGGGAGAGCTACAAAAGCATCAGGACCCACTTAAATGACTGACCCATCCCCTCCAAATTTGCCTCTAACATGTGAAATCAGAGGTCTTGCTGCATGAGTCCTGGAAATCAGAAGAAGTGGGGAATATCTCTTGAGATAGTATTCGCCTTTTCTTTGTTTCTCTTGTCTCAGTTTTGGTCTGCTGAACAGGTATATTCACATGAAGGATGCAAAGAGTATGAAATGATTAACTGAGACATTTAATAAATACAAAATAAGGCTAAAGAAACTCCAGCCAAGATGCAAGCTTTTCTATAATGGAGGACTTGCAGCAGGGTTTCAGTATATTCCTCCTCCATTTACTGAAACATGTATTAAAATGTATAGTAATTGGGAAAATGATCTTGACTCTCTTCTCTATGTAATTAATGTTATCCTCTATTTAATGGCTGTCTTTCAACAAGCAAGGAAAGAGGCGAAGGCAGAAAGACAGTCCAACTTGGAAAAAAGACTTGATAGCTGAGGTGGTCACAGATACAAAAGAGAATGTCAATTCATGAGTGATACATGCTCCTCCTGGAGCAGCTGAGAAAAAATGCATGTTCTGAGCACCACAGAATTTCAAGAAATGTTAGAGAGGGGAAGAGAAGACATCAGATCTTGGATAAGCTGAGTCTGCTTATCTCTCAAAGGTCTCCTTTTCATGGAAGAATTAGTTACTAAAAGTGAAGAGAAAGCACTGTAACTGGTTAACAAGATGTAAGATTTCTCATTCTGTAAAATGCACCTTCATTTTAGAAGTTTGCTTTTTCCCGTCTCATTAAAGGTGGAGAGAAATATTGGTGCTTTTATTTCTTTGCTGAATGAATTGTTTCCATAGTGCAATGTGTCTTACTTGGGCTTGTTTTAGCAATTATTTTTGTTTACACATCTGTCACTTGGACAAAAAACAGTTACTCGCAGCTAGTTTAGATTGGCAGCATTTACAATTTTTTCTAATGGCATGTGGAAATGTGAAGTTAGATGTGGAAGCCAGGGTGATTTAGACTCTCTTACGTGATGTTGTTTGGGTTGGTTTAAAGTTATTTGCAATGGATGTCTGTCTAATTCACAAGGCTGTCAAAGACATGTGTTTCCTAGCAAGGATGGTGAAACACAAACTTACTTCTGATTTTCAAGAAATATGAGATAAAGGAAAGCTGATGTGACAAAGTGCAGTGTTCAGCAGTGCTCCACTGAAAGATCAGCTATGATCCCGAAGACTGCTGGAGCAGATTGAGTGTGTATTCTTTTCAAATGAATGGATGAATTATATGACTTTTGGGGAAAAATGATCCAATTTGCTTTTCATGATTTTTTTCTTCCATGTCATATTTAGCTGTCCCTATGTACTGCAGCAAATTGTCCCAGTGTTTTAAGGCAGGAGCCTCTGTTACTGCTGTTTACTTGTCTGTATTGTGCAGCACACCTAGAGTTACTAAAGAAGTGAAGATGTCTGGAAGAATATGTAGGAAATAAGCAGTTTTAACAACTCATTAATAATTCTAAAGGCTAATTGTTTGCTTACATTTAATATTAGATTCTACATATGCATTTCATGCTGCAGTCAAATTTCCATTTCAATAGGGGTGTCTAATAATAGCGTGTTAGCCTGAGGCTGCTTTGTGGCACAGTGAAGCATGCGAGGTGATGCTCCATCCTGTGGGCTACTGACAGAAAGGCAGGAGCCGGAGAGAAACGTATTCTACGCCACGAGTGATGTACTTGTGCAGATGGCTCATAAGCACAGTAGTTTCTGGAATGATCCTGGTTTAATTGGAGAACTGGGGAGAATCTTCAGAATTTTAGTCCTGGTGACACACTTATATGCCTTCTCATTTATGTAATAAAACCTACTATTATGTTTTCTGGTGCCCAAAGAAAAAAAAAATTATTGTCTTTTTGGAGAATTGCCTTTAGAAATTTTAGGAAATGGGAAACAATGAAGTTGCAAAGAACAGAGTGTGAGTGTCCATTAAAAGAGAGCATAGCATGGGTCCTGTATAAAAAATGGTGAATGAATCTTGTCCCTGGGAAAGGAGAGTACTACTACCAATGTACAGAATTAGACATTTTAAGTTACAGTTTAGGGGGGAGGCTGAAGGGAAAGGGAGGAAACCTCACCAGCTATACTTTCTCATCTGCCTGTGACACATGCTTATGGAAAACTGCTAAAAGTTCTTGACTGTGGTAGAGAAAAAGGGAAGGAAAAAACATCCGGCTACAATAAAAACTGACAGAGAAACCCAGCCTCTACACTCTCCCTGCATTTCTGAGCCACGTGCTCCTGAAGGGAAATTTTTTTATGGCTATTCCTTCTGAAGGTATAGTGCAGGCTTCAGTATGGGACACAGCTCTCAGCACTTGAGTTCTAGAACAACAGCAATGACAATAATGATTTTTTTTTAAAAATTTTATAGTCAGGCCTTTTGTTTTTGATTGTGGCTTCTGTTCAAGCTGAATCTGCTGTAAAAATGGCACTCATGCACGGAAGACGCTATGTGACTCAGCAATATTGCTGCATTAGTGCAGAGTGTTGTTAGTTCTTTGCTCATTTTGAGTTGTTTCTAGTCTGCTTCTCCCTGTGTTGTAGGTACTGGGTTTGGGTTAATGCCTTTGGAGTGCTAGCTAAAAAAAACATATTGTACAGAGTAAATATCACAACGATTCCCTTAGGAGACACACGCACTTTGATTTCTCGTTTTGCTCTCCAGCTTCTGGATCCTCCAGAATGTGGCAATGGCTTTGTGGAAGATGGAGAAGAGTGTGACTGTGGGACGATAGCGGTAAGTGCAATGTACTTTAAATTAGCAGCTAGATTCTCCAGGGCATGGTGCTGCCCATCACTGCTGTTGACATTAAGTGGAGGAAGACAGGCAATGTTAAGGTCCTGCAGCAAAGGATTCACCATTTCTTTCCTTTTTCCATCATGTTTAACACAACGTGGGCCAGCTTTTTTATTTTATCACCACATAAATTCTGAAGAGTAATAGTAATAGCTACCTGTGTGGAATCAGGCCTTAAAAGATGTTAAAGAAAATATTTTCCTAGGTGGGAACATGACCCTGGTCAATGCTAAAATGTCAGTATTTAATGATTGACACCGTGAAGTTTGAAAAATTACTTCCTATATTGCATAAGAAACAGCAGCTTCATGCCCCACAGTACCTGCCTTTTTCTGCCTCCAGGTGCCTAAAAGCCTGCTTAAAAAGTCTGTTCAGGTAGCATGCTAAGACAAGAAGTAATAAGAGAGCTTCAGGCTCATCTGCTTTTCCCATGTATTCTAAGTGTGTGTGTTCCTCAGGAGTGTGCCAGCGAAGGAGGAGAGTGCTGCAACACTTGCACCCTGACGGCAGGCTCCCAGTGCAGCAACGGGCTTTGCTGTCGGAAGTGCCGGGTAAGGGTAGCAACCTTCACTGCTGCATCCGGGTGTCTACAGGCACCACAGCACATGTCTTTTTCTTTGCAGACCTTGTGATTACTTTTCTGAAAGCTTACCTTTTAAAATTTGCTGAAAACTGGTTCATCTGGGGCTATTCTCTGAGTTAGGATTGGGACTATGATCAGATGCAGAGGTGAATTAAAGCCTTCCAGTTTCAGACAAGTTTGATCAGGGCTGAAGTTCCACGAGGTTTTATTAGATGTCCATGTTTAAACATGCACATCCTTACTCATGTGCCACTCCCGATGCCTTACATGTTGGTCTGGATTTGTCCCATGAGACTGAATGGGAAAATCATACTGCAGACAGCCTGAGAGAAGGACGTAGTAAAAAAAGAAAAAAAAACAACAACAAATGCAGCTGGCAGCGTTGTTCAGAAGTGTTCATCTGAAAGACACCTGATTACAGTTTCAGCTAGGTCTGCCTGTGTTGCCTGTGTCTCCTTATGTTTGGACTGACTGAAATACCGTTGAGTAAAGGGAAGCACGCCCTACACTGTAAGGTATTCTTCCTGCTACATCAGTAAATAGTAAATGGAGGTTTAGCTACATCTTGGCTGTAAGGGAGCCCAGCTAAATATGACTTCAAATAGTTGTTTGTACTCATTCAGTAATAATGATATTTATTATTAATGTTATTAAAACTGGTGTACTATATGTGATATTTTTATCTTTGTGGGCGTTTGAGGTTTTAATTTCCTTAGGAGGAACATTAGAAATAACGGTGGACCATGTTCTTGACTTTGTGCTCATGCTGAAAAAAGAAGCACAGATTATGCTGGAACAGATCACATTTCCCTGACCACATTCCTTTTTTTAATGTAATATAAAAAAAAAAAAAAAAATAAATTGCCAGTGTGGGTGAATGTTGTTCAAGTATCCAAGTCACATAGGCACCATATTAAAGACTATCAGAAAAAAAATGAAGCTTCTGTGTACCTACATTATTTTTGCAAATGAGGCAAGGGTTTATCTACATCAGAGTGACAACGATGAGCCAATGAAGAGAAAGGCAGAATTTTGCAGGACACATGTCCCTAGGAGATGTTAGTCAGGACAACTTAAAAGACCATATATAACAGTTCCCATGCTTGGGTCTACCTTCCCCTGTACTATGCTGCCTGAAAGCAGGAGTGAAGGAGGGATTGCAAGCAAAACATGGTGAGTGTATATCCCAGCATCCTGTAGTGTCTCTGACAACATTCCTGTCTGCATTTTTCCAGAGACTGGTAGGAAAAATATAAGCTGAAGGTTGAGAAAGTACCAGAGTCTAGCTCTTCCACTGACATGTGCCTGTTCACACCAGCTATGAATTTAGCAGTTGTATGTGAACACAGATCCAGAAAAAAGTCACAGAGCTGCAAAATGAACTGGGTATCACAGGTTTAAGAAACCTTTCAGGAAAAATAAAGGGGTATGCAGTATGCCCATGACCAGAAGTGCTAACAATTGCCACTAGTGGAATATCTTCCTGCTTTCACAGGCCTTGAGGTTTAGCACAGAACTCTTTAACCAAAATGCAGATGTTAGGTCACTGGTACATTTTTCATCATTGTTAAATGTCTGGTCACTTAGAAAACAGTGTCAAACTGTACAGAATTCAGTACATCTATTAGTGGTTTCTGTTTTACAGTGGTAATGGGGCATTGTAATAACCGTAATGTTTACACCTAGAGCTTTGCAGTGTTCTTCATCCCTAGAGAGAAGATCAGGATAGCTCTCCTTGTTTTATAAAGAAGAGTAAAATAGTCCCAAAAAAGCACAATGACCTGGTCAAGGTAATGCTGCAAGCCACTACGGTATTGGTTTTGATAAACCCCAGGGGTCCTGTAGCCTGGGATAGCACTTTACCCTGCTTGGCCCCTCACTTGATGCACTTGGCAGGGGGTGCCTCAGAGAGTGTTACCACTTGCACCAGTAAATGGCCGGTGGCTTGAGTGGTGCATTGTCTGCACCAGGCAAAGGAAAGTCTTCTCACTACAATCAGCACGTGAACATTTTCTGTTTTTTGTTTCAGTTAAAACTCTAAGGGAGCATTGCATTTAAGCCAAGATATGGAGAAACCAAGACACTAATTTTCAGTTCCTTTTTTTCAGTTTGAACCTAAAGGAGTTTTGTGCCGAGAAGCAGTGAATGATTGTGATATTGCAGAGAACTGCACAGGAAATTCCAGTCAGGTGATCTTTGTGTCTTTTGTCTAAGAGATGAAAAAAATCCACCTGTAGTCTCTCAATCACTATGAATGTTACCATTTTGTATAGTAAGGTGTATAAAAATTGTGTTAAATCTGCTGATACTGAAAAAAACAGCATGATACTGAAATAATTTTCCATATGACTTTCATTGTATACTTTGTTTCCATGCTTGCCTGATCTATGATCTACTAGTTATTTTCTCTTTCTGTAGTGTTCTCCCAATATTCATAAAATGGATGGATATTCATGCGATAACAGGCAGGTAATTAGCACTTCAGATTGTTTTACATTCTTTCTGCTTTTGTAGATTGCTTTTTATAGATTTTGGTGTAAGATCTTTGGAAGTCACCTGGGACAGTTCTGCTAACATTCCTGAGTTTTGCATGCTAGTTGTATTTTGGATCTAAGCATTTAAATGAACAGAGAGTAGAATCATGTACTAGTTGCCTCAGTAGAAAGCATGTGACAAATCTGTGTATTAAATACACATTTTGAAAAATCAAGTTATTTGAAATTATATTTTATTTCTTTCTAGGGTATTTGTTTTGGAGGAAGATGTAAAACCAGGGACCGGCAGTGTAAATATATCTGGGGTGAAAGTGAGTGAATGTTACTGCTTCTAAGTTGCTTGTCGTTCATGTGGCTTGAAAGGTTATCTTAGCTAAGAAAAATTATGGAAGAGACATATTCAGAACCATTAAAAACAGCTAGAACTGTATGTCCCTCCCACTTTTCCCCACTCATTTTGTCTTTGCATCCTCTTTTCCATCTTGCTTCTGTGTTGGTTAACTCACTGGTGATTATTGTGAAGTCATAGGTTTAAGTTCTCTTTAATAACCACCCAGGGAGCCTACACCCGTATTTATTGATTTATTTCAGTGGCTTCTGGACATTTTGAATCAATAAACTCTGGTCAATCTGAACAAAATTGTAAAAAAGTCCTGTGGTGCCAGCAGTAAACTTTTCATTGAGAACACTGCAGAGTTTCACAGGCCACCTGCAGACCATGGTTCTGCGGTTCACAGATTGTGAAGCTCTGCTTGCTTTGGTCATGCATTCCTGTTTCGCAGGACCTGGCTTTTTAAAGTCTTCATCATCTTAGAAGAGATTTGTTTGTTTTCAGAAGTGACAGCTGCTGACAGATACTGCTATGAAAAGCTGAATATTGAAGGGACTGAGAAAGGCAACTGTGGAAGAGACAAGGACTCATGGATACAGTGCAATAAACAGTAAGTTGATCCATTTAGAAAATGACTGGTATGAGATTTTTTTAATCTCTGATCAAGTTCTTTAGCTGGCATTGAGAGGCTTAAAAAGCCTCTGCGTGGATCAGACTTCTCCTGGCCTTCTTCTGCAAACCGTAGTGCAGGGAATTCTGGGGGGAGCGGAGTGTTGACACAAGAGAGCACCATCTGAGCTTTGGGAGCTCTTGGACCAAAGGTCGTCCCAGTACTCTTGGAGAGGCTTAGCAGTGCAGAGGAGAGCAGCCTGTGGTTTCACATCTCAGTGTGGTGTTCACCTTTTATGCGGTCCCATTGTATTGCCAAGTTGTGTTCAGTTTTCATTGTATTGTAACTTTCCGCATCTTTTCCTGCAAGTTGCTGCCTAAACCATTGTTTCACATTCTGTATTTGTGCAGTTGATTATTTCCGCCTATTTCTGAACCTTTTGCCAGTCCTTGTCAGACTGCACTCTGGCTTTTCAGATGAGTTCCCCATTCTGTCAGTGCCATTTAAATTCTAGTCCTGCCTACAGGTGAACTAATGTTTTCCCACCTTCCTGTACAGATTTGATAACCTTACTTTTGTTCTGTTAGAAATTAATGAGTAAAAAATATTCAGTAATATGGGAGAGGCCAGACCCTTTTATTCTGACAGTGCACAAGTCTCTGCACAGGAGTTGAATTAAACTTCGTGTCTCTAGTTCACTTACATGTGTCACATGAGAGTTTGTTTAAAGCCAGTATCTACTGCTTCTCCTTTATGGACCAGTTACTGTATCTTAATAGGATATTAAATCAGTTTGATGTGGTTTGTTCTTGACGGCTCCCTGCTTGCTACTACTCAGCATTTTTAATAATACATTGTAAAAAAGACTCTTTTCCCAATCTAAGCTCTGAGGAGAATAATTTACTTGGGAAACAAGACATTATTTATTGGAGTTACTGTCAGTGGGAGAAAAGCAAAGAATAACAAATATGTTACAAGGCAAGTGAAGAAAACCGCATTTTTTTTATCATCCGTTTTCATTGAATTTTCGGTGAGTATCTGTTTGTTCTCTCAATGCAGGGATGTGCTTTGTGGATACCTTTTGTGCTCTAATATATCCAGTGTGCCCAGACTTGGAGAACTTGATGGTGAAATCACATCATCAGTCTTGCAGTTTGGAAAAGTCTACAATTGCAGGTAATTGGAAATCCTGAAAACAGAGCAGAGACAATCAATATCAATCTTACAAATGAGAAAGCTGATTTTCTATGCAAGTGGAGAACAACTGTTTCCATTCAATTTTTTTTCCCCGTTAACACATAACCATTATTCCAGCTCAACCTTTGTTAAGCTTCAGGAAATTGACTGTGTGCAAGGAGCGCAGCTGTTTTGCAGTCCCCTCTGTATAGTAGTTAATTTTGCGTGTAGAGACAGAATGCTGGTCTCTGGCCTCTTGATTTTACTTTCTTTAATGTTTGTAAAGTACTTAATGTACTCAAAATACTTAGACATATGCCTGCACTGCCAAAGCTAACTGGCAGCTTCATACATTGCCATATGTTAGCTAAATCCCAGTTACAGACCTGGTGTGTTCTCATAGCTTCACACAACTGTAGGATGAAATAAAGTCTTACACAAGTAAACTCAGTGTTTTATGTAACATTAGCTCTTACACAGGAAAAATGGTCTTTGTTTTTGCTATTACATTTGTTTGATGTAGATATACTGTGTTTTGGTTTGTTTCACATTAGGACCAGTGAGATAAATCAGCCAATACTTAACTTTTTCCTGCTCCTGGGCACTGTATAATGCAGACAGAAGTGAAGGCAGCAGCTCAGAGCCCAATTTCTCAAGCAGTCCCATCTAATCACAGCACAAGTCTCCGGGGTCCTCTTGGTTGTCTTGCAGTGGAGGCCATGTGAAGCTCGATGAGGAGACGGACCTGGGCTATGTGGAGAACGGGACGCCGTGCGGGCCAAACATGGTGTGCCTTGAGCATCGCTGCCTCCCCACCGAGGCCTTCAACTTCAGTACTTGCCCAGGCACTACAGACAGCCAGATTTGTTCAGGACACGGTGTACGTTCTTGTACTGTTTAATCCTTTTTTTGTTTTTTGCTGAATATGTGGCGTTGTGTAGTGTATGAGCTAGACATTTCAGGAAGGTCAGCAGCGTGACTCTAAAAGTCTTTATACTGGGGAAGCTTTTGAAAAGGAAAGGGGGAGGAGGCACATAAATAAACATAATGCATACCAGTGAAGGCATCTTAAACAGTGAGTCACAATAAGTAGGTATTAGTTTTGCAAAAATTTTATCAATCAGTTCCTTTGCTGTCACTTCTGCTAACTTGGTATTTCCTCAGGCAACGTACTGGAGAATATAAAGATTTAAGAACTGAGAAACTTGGGTCTCAGTGCTTCCAGATACTCTTTTTAATTCCCTTTTTATTGTGTCAACAGCCAAGAAGGTTTATAAAGTTGTAGGGTTTTGTGGGCTGAGAGTTACTTTGCTCTAGAGAAGAGGGCAGTGAGCTGGCTCTTGGCTAGTGGCAGCTTCTCTGCTCCGTGCACAGCCTATGGCTTTGCGGTCACCCTGGCAAGTACCCTTGTCCCTCACACAGTTTGAAGCAGTCCCTATGGCTGAGCTGAGGTCAAATGAGTTGTTCTCTCATATCATCTTTTGTCTGTTATATGGCATTAAAACCCCCTTTTTTATCTGAAATTAACCACTTCATCATATTTAAAAAAAATAAAATCATGGAGGTTCAGAGTCTCCCAAAGCAATTGTAAGTGGCTCTATTAAATATATATTACATTAAAATATATGAATGTGTTTAATACGTTACCTATATTTATATATAAAGTACAATAACCCATTTAATCCATTTATATCTAATATATACATTAAAAATTGCTGTATATTAAAAATATTTTGCAAAATTTTCCAGGCAGTCAAAATCAGTGTTATGTGACTGTGTCTGTACTGTAGATATAAATTACAGGAATAGATAATTTTGTTATTTTATTCTGAGCTACACTTTTGGGTGCAGGTTTGTAGCAATGAAATAAAGTGTGTCTGTGACCGATTCTGGGGAGGAGATGACTGCAGTTCTCGCATCAAAGATGATATATTTTTTGATAAAGATGCCATGAATAAAGGTACGTTATTATAATTTTTACAAATAACTGCAAAACCTTGGATTTGAGAAAGGTTCATTAAGTGAAACTAGATCTCCTACTCTTTTTAGTTAGCATATAACATGATGCACCATTAGGATCCTCATTCCCTTCCCTTCCTCCTGCAGCAGAAGCACTCGGTGTCTGGGAATGAGGTCTCAGACCTAGGGCTGGATGTGAGTGGTACTGCTCACAGACACTCAGTGCACCTCTCGGGACTGGTACCATTATATCGAGTTGTACCTTGTTTGTCCCAATCATCTGAGTAGCCTTATTAAGTGTAGCGATAGATTAGGACAAGCAAAAAGGGACTTTTCATATCTAGAGGGAAAGGTAATGTTACTTACATGATTGGTTTTTATTTGTAGAGTAAATTTTTCATTACATGGCCAGTGTGCAGAATGTTGGCACACAAATTTTAGGCTTTTACATTTGAGTGAAAGGTTTTATTCATCTTTAGGCTTGTATGCAAGAGAAAGATATATGGTGAAAAAATGAGGGTGTGAATGTTTTTCATTATAAATCCTTGTGGGGGGACAGTTCTGCCATCTTCCAGAGTGTCTCTTTTGGTTAATTTGTTCACCTATGGAGGGGATAAAACCAAACTAATAGTCACTTTTATTCCAATGTAAGCATGTATGTAATAGTCACTTTTATTCCAATGTAAGCATGTATTTGCTAGGCAGGTTAAAAGGATGTAAGATACACCAGTTTAACATTGATAACATTGTATTGGCATACCTGGCCCAGCTTTCCCATGTAGCAAGCGTTCAGTTAAGGAAAAACATATACAGAGATCAAAGCTTAATTTACAAATGATCTTTTCATGTCCATGCTATACTTCAAGATTGTATCACTGGTTACAATTAATCAGCCTAGTGTAAGTTGTCCAAGCAGGTTTTTGAAAGACAGTGTATTTACTGTTTTTGTATATTTTTCTCCTAAAACCCTGTATATTTTTCCCCTTTCTTGTGTTTCCAGGTGTTGTTAGCACAAATATAATAATAGGGGCTATTGCTGGAACCATTTTAGTGTTGGCTCTTGTTTTAGGAATAACTGGTTGGGGTTACAAGTAAGTAAATTGTATTCTTCTTAATACAGTTTAAAAATATGTTTATAGCTGATTATGTTATGAAAAGAACCATTCAAACATAATCTAAAAAATCCAAATTGGATTATATTTGTACAGTGACATTTTTATAGTATTAGCATTTTTCAAGCAATTGTTACATATGCACGTGGTTTTGGAGAGTTTGGTCCAGGTTTGAAATTTATTTCTTGTTTAGTTATTTCGTTTCCTTTTTGTAGATGATCAAATTATCATTTTACTGAATCTGGCAAAGGAAATACAAGAATACAGTCTGATTCAATTATAAATTTTTTCAGATGAAGTACATTTAGCAAGATTAGCCTTCAGTCAGTCAGTAAAGCATTTAACCATAAGCTTCCTTAAACAGCTGTTTATATTCAAGTAGCTTAACCTGAAATTAATTCAGGCACATTTTTCGGTAAGAGAGAGATCTGTAATTTGCAAATAAGGTGCAAATTCTCTCTTGGTGCAGAACTGTCAGTGTTGCACTCACTGAGAGGCAAAATGTATTATTTTAGCGTGACTGATCTTTTTCAGTTTTTCTGCTTTTCTGAGTTTCTTCTAAAAACAGAGGGGTTTAGTTTTTTGCATGTATTAAAAAAAGATTCAAGGTACTTACTTTGTCACCTGTGTTTGGGTGAGACTGACTCTTGAAATCCTTTGTCCGCGGGTCCTTGGTGTGCTTGGAGGGCAGAGCGGGTCCAGCTGCAGGCAGTGCTGTAGCTGGGACACGGCCCCAGCGGCTTGGCATAATGAACTGGCACATCCTCTGCTGGTTTTTTTAGACTGAGGTAGGCTGAGGACAGTTCAGAAATAAGTAAGGAAAGAAGCATTTGGAAAAAAGCATGAAGATTAGGATAGTAAAAAGGTACGTTATGCTGTCTTGGGATATCACCCTCAGCTTCTGGCAGTACCTGAAAATCTGGACTTCTATTTTGGGCGCAGCTCCAAAATGTAAGGGCTCATTTTGAGACTACATCTAGCCAGTGGGTTAGTTTTTGGAGGTGGAGGGCAGGAGTGCACCGTAGACTAACAGCTTCACAGTGAATAGACTTAAACTCATCATGAACTGCACCTCCAACTCGGCACTGACTTCAGCCATCAACATGAATGTATTCTCCTTGTTTATTCTGATTTGGTATGTTTATAAGTATGTTTATTTCAGAAATGTTTTCTATAGAAATATTTTGAGCAAATATTTCATTCTGCATACATTGCTTTTCTCTTTACATTTTTTTTCTCTTACTGACCATGTATGCCTGCATTACTGATAACTCATTCTTCTTTCTTTCTCTTCTCTTTGTGTGGAAAGAAACTACAGAAGACAGAGGTATGTGATACAAGTAATGGAATGTATCTTAGAAAGGTCTGAAAATAGTTTTTCTTCTCTATTGCTCATTTACATGCTATAAAGAAAATATAGTCATCACTGTATTTTCTATAAAGAAATATAATATTTTAAAGAATATTTGCGTGAATATATGAAATTGGTGTTTATCTTATAAATGCATTGTTTGAAGTCCTGATTTCACTGGACTCAGTAGCAAAAATAATGTTTTCTTCTGAGATAGACTATTTTATTTAGGAAAACAGGAGAATCTTTCCAAGAAGAGAGACTGAAAATGTGCTAATAGAGAGTAAAGTGTTCTTGGGAGGCTGAGAATTGAATAATTAATACTAACGTGATGTGGAGCCTTTTGAGACAAATTCATTCTTGGAGCCTCTTTGCAGTTAAAAATATGATGCTGTTAAATTGCTGTGCAGATGAGGAGCCCATTCTGTCCTGCCACCCTGCTTGACTGATTTGTAGCTAACACGCAGTACTGTCTTTAGCACAGGGCTGAGCGTTCACCATTTTAAGCTTGTGGCCAAAAACCAAACAGTTGCTGGTGACCTGGGTTTGGCTCCTAGAAGACCACCTCCCTTTGATCGGTCGTCTGCCTGGCAGATGTATCTTCTGGGGGGGAGCTGGCTTCTTCCTCTCCCAGTCCCCCACAGATAAGAGGACTTTTCTGCCTGTGTTACCGCCTCCTGGTCCAAGCTGCTGCTTTGTTTGTTGCTCCGACCTGTTGTGATTGTTCTCCATTTCCCCTGCCTGTGTAAGCGCTTTCTCTGCCAGGCTGAAAATACTTGCAAAAAGCAGAAAAGCACTGCCAAGTGCTGGTTGTGTACTACAAAGTCAGACAGGTTGTAGGAAACAGGAACAGTAACAGGAAAAAGGCAAAGCTATTGAAGCCAAATGTTGTGGAGAGGTTGGTGGGTAGGAAATGTGACCCGGCTTGGGGCAGGCAGAATTTCAGAGTTTGGTGCTGCTTAGTGGAACGCGACGTATCTGTCGGTGCAGACTAACATGGCCATCAAGTCACTCTACTGTGGATGTTTCAATATTGGCTGAAGAGGGAGCAGCCAAAACCTTGAAATCCGGAAAGAGACCGCCCCTTGCATGTTGCATCTGGAATATTAGAGAATCTAACTTGTTCAAATTCCCTCATCTCCAGAAATTAGTATGTGGACAGAGAGCTGTGAGTATGCAGTCAGCCTGCATCTGTATCTGTGGACATGGGCATAGTGGAAACCAGCATAAGCTAAGGCTTTTGAAGGTAGTGGAGGGCTCCATCATTTTAAAGGTGATGGAGATACTTAGTAACTACATTTCCTTCATGTGGAAAATGAAGTTCTGTAGGCTGACTTCTGGATAGAATAATTTTGAATATATACAAGGAGTGCATCATATATAGAGAAAACAGACATCCATGAGAGTATCCAGAGTGTCCTTTTTTTTGGTCATTGTTTCTGATTACTCCTTAAATAAAGATGAAAATAAGCTATTGAGGTGTTTTTGAGCATTACCAAAGGAATATTTGGTAGTACTAAGCAACTGAAACAAGTAAACTGAAAGCAGTGAAAAGAGCCAATTAGCAAGGATTCTGCCAGCTGGGATAGTGTGGCTTAAAGGGCATAGCTACATGGGAGAAGTTATTTCTGATGGAGTAGCAAGAGCGCAGTTTGCTGGAGGAGCCATGGGGAGCAGAGCTGCCCACACTGAGTTAGCTCTGAACACACCCGTGTACCAGCTGAGGAGTGGGACAAGAACCGAGACTCGAGAGGTATTAGAAGGAATAGTGTGGAAGTACTGCGTTACACTAAAGATTTGCGTGCCATATAATTATGCATTTTAAATACCTTAGGATCATTAGAAATTCAGATATGGAATGAAGAGAGCCCAGTTCAAGTCTGTAGTTGGACACAGTCTGAATGTGAATCAGCCTTCTGAAGAATGTGCATCTTAATAGGGGCAAACTGAAGCAAAAAGGCCTTGGGAAGTGCGAGGCTGAATAGATAATTAATTTGCTGGTATTATGATATAGCCATCTTTTGAAGTAACTCCTTGTACTAGGGAGGATTTTTGAACTCGGTGGAACTATGACTGGAATATTTGCATGGCTGTTTTTCTGCTGGCAGTGAATTCACCATCTGCAAAAAAGTTGCATAACTTGATTAAAACTTTCTTATGCATAGTTTTATGCACCATAACTGAGCTTCTAGTACTGGAAAAGGATAAGCTGTTGTCAGATATGTATGGCATTTTTGTATGCCTTGGCAGATTGAGTCTACTGTGGTAATTGGGAGTAGCTGAGAACCTCTGACACTGACATTAGTTCCCCTGCAGAAGAAAACAGTTAATAAACTGGAGGTTTTTCTCCTCCTGAGGTTTAAACAACTCAACAGGTTGCTATTCCTGAATTCAACAATGATCACAAAAATTAAATTGAAAGCTTCCACCTCAGAAGGAAAAAACCATTCACTTTTCCTGAACTCCCTTTTGATGCAGGCATGCATTCAGCTCGGGCTGCAGTACTTGTACTGCACCTGGGGATGCTTTTTGCAACCAACACAATGAGCCATTTGAAATACCTGAACTTGGTTATCCAATGTCTCAAGAATCACAAACTATTCACTTTGAAAATTGTAACCAGAATTTGTCAGTGAAATGTTCCTTGTTTTCCCTTACCAAAACCACATAATCCACTTTTCTGCACATACCAGAAGCATATGGGAGTTTTCTCTCAGATGGTTGAATTATTTATTAATAGGCTTATTGTGTGTGGTTAACAGGTTTCCGCAAGGATCGCTACCCTTGGTGCTTTCTTTTAAACTAATGTTTGTGCATGTTTGTGTGTGTGCTGGTGCCTGTCATGTTTTCTGACTCTACGATGTTTATTATACTTTAGACAAATACCCCAGGGAGATTATGTAAAAAAGCCTGGAGAGGCCGACTCTTTTTATAGCGACATGCCTCCTGGAGTCAGCACAAACTCTGCATCTAGTTCTAAGAAGAGGTCTGCTTTTCTGTCGCATTTTCAGATTTCTACCTGTTCCATCACCCATTATTCCATTAGTCAGAACATTTCATTGTTTTGCAGCAGGTTTGATTCTTTCTTCTTTCTTTGTGGAATGTTTGAAATAGCATCCTTTTTGCTTTGATTACTGATTTTTCTCACATGCCCTGAGCTGCTAATTATTACAATTAAGCCAGAATAAATAAGTTCTCCATTGTAAACCAATTTTCAGTTAATCAAATTTTCATCATCTCCCTGCTTCAGAATTATTTTTCAAGCAGACTGTAATAATAATTTCTGGCTCAAAAAAAACCCCAAAACACCCACAACTTTTTAAATCATGGTTATGTAATCAAAGAAAAAGAATATTGTCTTACCTCAGTAATGGTTATAAACATATAAAGTTCAATATAAATGTTATTTTTCTGTGTCATTGATTCACTGAGCAGACCTAGACTTCTGGATAATACTCTTGTTATCTCGCATTAAAGATGATAGTGCTTGCATTTTATTCCACTTAATAGACTAGTATATTAAAGGGTCACTGAGTGTAATCTTTGAAAATAATTCTACAAAGGCTTTCTGTAGTTTTGTGCTTGCTGTTGCAAGTAACCAAGGAAGGTATTAGATTTTGCCCTTGACCAGATTTCACTAATTCTGTTACTGTTCCAGTTACTTAAAAAGCACAACAACATTTTAAAATGGAAAATTCATTGAAAAGCATTGAGAGTCATTTGTAATTGCTGGCGTCATTAGGTCATAATGCTCACCATCCCTCTGCAGTTAGAGATCCTTTAATTACGAAAATCTCCAGCTAGAACTTTGAAACAATTTACAAGAAGCACTGTGTTGTAGGAGAGATAGACAATCTTGAACTGCTTCGTAAGAAAATTGCAGTTCTCGATTCTTGTCTTGCTGAGCAGTCTATAATTGTGCAGTTGATGAAGCCATTTTCTTTGTTGTTATTTCAAAGAAATTAAAGAGAAATGTATGGAAGGAATACATTTGCAGTGACATTTTGCTGTTTGGGTGTAGCAGCTTGATCCTGTATGCAACTTCATTCAGTCTGTTCTAATGAATATGTTATTAGGAAAACTGTTGTAGTGAGTAATTAATCTTTTCTAATTTTTAAATTCAGCTTTCTAGATGCGTGAGTGGATAAATAATTTTTTTTCAGGGACCAAGCGTTAATCCTAAATGATGCACACTGTTTGTGTGGGAGAATCTTTTCTCATTTGGATAAAATTTTGAAAAAAGTCTTGGGAAAGGAAGTTTTCATACCTATGTGTAAGCAGGTTCAAATACCAGTTAAGAAAAAAGTTTCTTTCTAAATGAACGTAATTTAATGTGTTCTTCTTTTATTCAGTATCTGTGTTTCTTCTCATACTTCATTTCTTTCATGTGTCTGTGTTTATTATTTGTTCCAAAAAGCTAATGGTTTCTAAGGTCTGTCAGTACTAGAGAGTTTTGTTATTCCCCGCCACCAGTTCAGGTATGTTGTGCTACTGTCAAGTCTGGAAAAGTAAGTCTGACAAATATTCCGTTAACATTGCAGTGGAGCTGACATAGTCCTTCCATCTGAATGCCCAGAGTGCTGTTTCCTACCTTCCAAGCCGGAGTTGATTTGCTCTCTGTGCAGATATGGATGGCATCTCTTGGGAGATGTTCAAGTGACTGGGCCATTAGCTGCCTGGGCTTCACTGTACTGGAAAGCACTATGAAGTGTTAGCTGGTATTCAGAGGATGTTCAAGGATTAAGACAGAACTTTATGATAACTCTTGCTATTACGAAATAGCAAACACCAAAACCAGTATATAGCAAGACATTCCTGAACGTCAAAATAGACCTTTAGGAGGAGAAAAAGATTAAAAAACTGTCAGTGGATCTGTTGGTTCTCAGACCTGTCATGTTGTAATTAAGTTTGAATTAATGAGAGCTTGGGCTTACTTAAGTGTGGCTGTGTTTAGCCTGGTCTTCTGGAAACTGAAGAGCATCTCTCAGATGCCTGCCCTCCAAGGAAAGCAGAGAGTGAAAAATGCAAGAGTATCCAGACTTAGAAATGACAGAAATAGTTCCTTTAAGCAAAACTTCTTTGTAATAAGTAAGCCATCTGTTCTGACTGTTTGTCAACTTTCTCTTGTTTTCTTCTGTTTGGAACATAATTGTAGATCTCATGGCAAGGAGCTGAGCGGCAGCTCTAGTTCAATAGGAGGGAGCCTGTAGCGAAACCCCATGTGTTGGACATTGCCACATACATCTCTGGCTCTTAGAGGGGATACAAGAGGAAAGAGAAAACTTAGTTTACATCGAGCACCTAGATGTAAAGACTGCTTTTAGTCTAGAGTTAGAAGTATATACTACAGTGATTGGCTGACAAAATATAATAAAAATTCAAAATTAGCAAAAATGAGGCAGAGTTACCCCACTGCTGGAGGTACCAGCTGTGGGTGGGAGGATGCTCATCACAGACTCCTGGGCCCCTGAAATTGGTAGCAGTGGGATGAGGGAAGCAGTCCCGGCTTTCCTGCAATGGCACGAGGAGGGAGTGGGCAGCCTGCAGGCGGGATGTGCTTGACTGTGAGATAAAAAAAACCTTGAGATGAGCACAGTTGGAAGAGCATCTCCCAGCTAAGAACTGGGGCAGAGCTGCAAATCCAAAGGAAATCTGGTGTGCACTGGTGTTTGTGCATCCCACAGCAGACACATGAGAAAGCAGTGCTGAAGCCTGACCCTTGCACGTGGACGCACCGAACCCCTGCAGGGACAGCTGGCAAAGCATAACTGCAGGGTTTAACCAGAAATCCTGAGTGCTTTGCTAGTGCAGACAGACCTTGGGAACATGACTCTCTGAACTGCTGAGCTAGCATTGATGTGAGACAGTACCCTTAACAATAACTGCATCTGAGCCCTCCTATTCCAGGTCAAATGGATTATCTCATTCCTGGAGTGAAAGGATCCCAGACACAAAACATATTTCAGACATTTGTGAAAATGGGAGGCCTAGGAGTAATTCTTGGCAAGGTAAGTGTGTGAACTTCTGTGGTGGCCACAGTAGAAGCCAGCCTCTGAGGTGTTGCTGTTCTGCTGAAAGTTTAGCTGGTCTTAGGACAGCAACATGACTCCTTAAAATTGTGCTAATTGTTATTAACTTGGAGTTGGGATTTAGCAGCACCCTACACAAGTACCTTTTTTGCACAATGCTTTGTCACATAGAAATGACATTTATTTCTGCTATTCCTCCAGTGTGAGCTAACATGAAAAAGGACTAAATCTACTCACTCTTGCCAGCTTCTGTGATTTTTCTCAGGCAGTGTTTAGTGGTTTTCTCAAATGTAAGCTGAAATAAAGGCGTTTTTTGCTCTGCTCAGTTGCAGCAAAAAGTAGAGAAAGATCACCTAAGTGTCGGGTTTACCTGGTCTGAGGTAAATCAAGAGGGACTGACCTGTGACTTTTAAATGGTTAAAGCTAATGAGGTAACGACTCTTTTGCTGGGGATGCAAAAAGAATATACAGTTTGGCATGGGGCGCAGGTGAGTTTCAAGTTGGTTTACCATCTCTTTATTCTTTGATTTCTTTCAGGTAATATAGGAGGAAACAGAAAGAAAGTCAGAGGCAAAAGATTTAGGCCACGATCTAATTCAACTGAGTAAGTCTGAACTTGTAAAAGCAAAGCCAAAATGCAGAGTTTTCATATTTGTGTTTTGTAGATGGAGATTAAGAGTACTAAAAAGTAGACAGCTGCATTTTTGTTCTGTGGCCCATTCTGATTCCTGACTGATAATCTGGTAAATGGTTTGGCTAATGTATTTCAACCTCTTCTTATGTATTCTTTATAAATTAACTATCAATTTTCTTTTTTATATAGGCTTCCTCACAGTCGTTCCCATAGCAATTCCCAATGATGGTAGCGGCCTGCACCATCACTGCAGGCATTTGTCTACAGTAAACTGCCATTGCTGAGTGTATCCTGGTTCAATACTGAATTTCTGATAACCTGTTTCCTACCTTTGTCTTCACCTTGGGTTGGGCCATTGCAGAGTTAGAGATTTGTATCTCTGCGTACCTGCCTGGAGGTTTTAGGAGAGGTATTTCCTTTGAGAATACCCTGAAGTTTATTGTTGTAAGCCTGAAACAGCCAGTCTTGAGTAAGCCCTGCAATAAATGGGTAATGAGAGTCCTTGCAAAGCAGCTGATCCCCAGAGCTGTCCAGTGTGGCTTAGAGTTGCTTGCTGTATTGATCTGTTGGTTACGTTTACTGAAGAGCCCATGTGGGCAGTGCTCCCCATAGGGAAAGAGTCTTACTTATGTACTTAAGTCTGCTGGTTCAGGCTTCTTTCATGAATGAATGGTGGATGGCTGGAAACATAATCTCTGGGCTTGCCAAGCACTGGCCTGCTCTTACAGCACTTACGCCGCACGGAAATGACCGCTTCCTGGACCACAGTGGCAATGACAGTGCCCTTTGCCTGTATCATTAGTACTAACTTTGTACCTGTATGGGCAAATGGTCTTGATACCAACCCTGCTGGAAGCTAATAATGCTAACTCCTCTCTGGGCCCTGCTTTCTTCAATTTGAGGATTTTGAGTTTGTTCTGAAACTTTTCTTCCACCTGCAGTGCACTGTCTTGAGGTGAGTAGGCTCAGAAAGGTTCATAGAGAACACCCTCTGTTACAGGTTACAGAAATAATACTTTTAAGTACATTGCAGTTATAACATTGCGTGGTCAAAATGGCAACACAGAACCAGAAATTTTAGCCCCAGATCCCTTGGAGGAGTTTATCTGTGAAATAGTCAACTGCCCTTGTGCTCTTGGTCTTTGTGCTGATAAACTCTTACTGGAACATTATTTTCTTCTTTTTCTTTTCTCCTTGCATGAGACAGTTTGATAAAAGCAAAATTAGTCTGACCGAACTGCCAAGAATACAGATGAAATTGCACATTCTTATTTAGAAACTGTCCTGTGCTTTCCTTCATTTTTCAATTGTATTTTTCAAACAAAATTTAAAAAAAAAATTAAATTAATGATACCATTATTCTATCATTCAGCAGAAGTGTACACTGGGGCTCAATTGGTCCTTAAAGAATGAAACCAGATCAGCTCATTTTAGCCTAGAGTGAACATAACTGAATGGGAAGAGTTTTGTTTTCAGTAAAAGCAAAAAAAAAGCTGGTGGGCATGTTTTTTCCTCTGTGCTGCTCAGCATTTGCTCTGAGAACTTTGGAGCACTAAACAAGTGGATAGACAGAAAGTGAGTTGGAAATCTTTTTCCCTGCAATTTTTTTTTCTTTTTTAAAGGTGCCCCTGAATTTCCGCCTAATTCTTTGCTTTCCTTCTTCCTGCTTGCTGTGGCCTCTCAACCCAGCAGCAGCCCTGGTGCTAGAGGGAGGAGGCTCATACTTCCCAAGGGCTGTGCAGCAGCCTGTTAGGGATGATGCACAGCATGTGTGTTCCTGGGAGAGATCTGCTGAGCAGGAAAATGCTATTTCTCGTGATGGGGTCTATCCTGAATTGCACAGGACCGCATCGCTTGTCCGAGTCTGCTTGGCAAGCCTGTCACCCCTTGAAGAGAGAGCTCCCACAGAATGATCCACGTGCTGTGCCAGTTCAGTGAGGAACGGAGGAAATTGCTGAGGGTGCACAGTGGCTCTGGTTAGGGAGATAACTTCCTTTGCAAGCAGAGAAAATTGACTGAGAATGATCTAATCGTGGCCAGCATTTACTCCTTTAGGAAAACAAAAAGCAATGCAAGCTGCTTTGAGGATGCCTCAGAATACATCATGGAGGCTTTTCCCAAACAAATTTACGTTCTTACCTTCTCTGGGAAATATAGAAGAATGTGGAAATCTGTGCTGAAACGGTGGATGGCATTTGGAAAGTCCACCTGTGTGGCCCCTGGGAGTCCAATGAAGCATACTTGTTGAGATGGAAGACGAGGGGTCACGCTATTGGTCTCCTGTTAGTAGTAGAGACAGTGTAGTTAACCGCTAGAACACTGGGTTCATTTGTGCCATACCTTGTGAAGAAATTTTTTTTTTTTTAAGCAGATGTGCACTAGTACAGTTGCCTACAAAAGTGTTCGACATAATCATGAGTCTACAGCAACTGCACGTATTGTGCACAAGGGTTTTTTTGTATACAGCCAAGCACCAGATAGAGACTCGTGTCTTTGAGGAAAATTTCTTAAGCATTGAGCAAGGTTTGAGCTCTGCAGCCCTCACAAGCAACACCGACAGGAGGGTTGCAAGCACATTGGGCAGTTCCTAAAAAACGTACTGCTCGTGCCTTTGTGCAACTCCTTGTACCTAACAGGTACGTGAACAAGGCTTCTGCTAAGGCTTTAGCTCTATGGAGACTGCTAAAGCTCTTTTGGGACGTTTTTAATTGTTTCTAGATGTTTTAAAACAGAATTTGTGTTCTTTAATAAAGGTTCAGTTCACACAGAAGGAATGCCAACGGGCCAAATGTTTCTGCAGCTTTTTCATAAACAGGGTTGGTGAAACGGCCTGATGAAACAAGTTTTCGATTAAGATCAATTGGAGTTATCCAGGAATGATAATGAGGGTTTTCTGAATAAGCTGACAGTTTAATTGGGAACTTGTGTTAAAACAGGTCCCAGGGAACGTGCATTTTGCCAAGCAGCAGTTCTGACCTTCGTTAATTTGCACTGCTTTTCCTATAAGCGCTTGTCTTCCTAGTTATTATAACTGATACAAACATCTTTGGCTTGGACTTTCTATTATATATTGTCTTTTTGCAGCAGGGTAACCCATGCATCTGAGCCTGGGCTTTCTCTCGCCCACCAAATCCCGGCCCAAGGCATAAGCCCAGGGGGTTCTGACCACCCCCAAACAGGGAGTCGGGATCACAGGTCAGTCTCACCTGCCCCTGCGTTCTGGGCTGCCATTTTATCCTGTGAAAAGTCCCTTCCCCCAGTATACAATAGTTTCACTGTGGCAAAACACCCTGACTGCTTGGAGGTGCTCCTGCTGTTGCAGCGCTAGCTAACCTTCCTCCTCGCCAGCCTGAGGAGTACGAGTACTCTTGAGCCCAGGTCTCTTGCCTTGTTGCATGTTGCGCTGCAAGCCAAATTGAGCTGTTGGGCTAGCTGTAGGCTTATGTGTAAGGACACCTGTGTTTTAAAGCAGAACGTCTCACTCAAAGAAAACGTGGAGTCTGGCCGTTGCTAATGAACATGTGGCCAAGAAGATCAACCTGAGAGCTTTCTAATGATATCACATAGTGGTCTGCAGTAACTCAAGTTTAATCTTTCTGTAACAGATTAGTTGAGGTGGTAAATGATGGTCTGTAATACAGCCAGACCCAGGAAACCCTGCAACACTGTTGTGCGACAACTGCATGCTTTGATACCACGTTACACTTTTTGTTTTCTAATACAGGAAGCCAGATTGGGAGTGTTTCATGGTTACCAAAAGACCCTTTCAAATGAAAAAAAGCAAGTCAAAAGTACTGCAGCAAGTACAAGAAAATGTGTAGTCTCACCTACAATTAAAGCTAAAGCAGAAGTTTATTAGTTCCTGGTGATGCTGGCGTCAGCCTGTTGCTTCACTTGCGGTTCAGCTGTGGCTGCGCTACCACTGTGGACATTTTCTTTCTCTAAGAGCCCGAGCTGGAAAGCATAAAGCACTCCTGATTCCTGATAAATAAGCAAGCTGAGGAAGCTACTTAGAAGCACTTGTGGCTGAGGGCGAGTACTTTCTGAGAGCTGTGGCTGTGCTTGCGCAGGGCGGGGAGGAGAGGTTCCAGAGCTAAAAAGGAGCAAAAGAAGTCGAAAAAGTACTGCTGTTTTTTTCGTCAACATGGTTTGAAACATGGCGGGGATTGAACAACATGATCTGGCCCAACCTTTACTCATCTGAGTGATTAATCCCTTGTGAGGCCTGTTCCCATGTGTGATGCCGTTGGAGTCACTCTCATAAACAAGAGTGGCAGGAACTGGCCCAGAAATACCGAAAATAGAGGAATTTTCTTTCCCTTTTTCCTTGGGTACAATTTGTTTCCAATTTTAGAGTGTGCTAGTCTCTATTATATAAATGTGGTGATCACAAATAATTGTTAAACTGTTGCCATTCTTATACAACAAGAGCAGACTTCACATTGGAACAGGCAAACTCCTATTTCTACATTGCCCTTTTTTCTTAACATGACAGAGGGGGACAAATTCACTAATCTTGTTATTGGGGGCTAAAAGAAACCAGTTACAAAAAAATTTTCTTCTTCCCTGGTAATTTGACTGTCAGATAATTCAACACCATCTTTATTTCATAGTTTTCATGTAATTAGTATGGGTATGCAGCTCAGACTTTTTTCCTAAAAAGTGTGGTTTTGGTATCAAGATTGCTTCTGTAAAATGTGAGATAACTCTGCAGCCCACCTCCATTAAAGCTTTTTGTGGTCCTACCAAATTAAATGATCGTTGAAAATTGAGAGGGTTATTTGCACATAAGTGTAAAAATTGCCACTGTAGTGGCAAAAAAATCAAGCCTTTTAACACACTGAGGCCGAAATTCATTCCTATAGAAAGGGCCAAGCCCAAGTTACTGTGCTCATTAAGCTATTGTCTTGCAATTTATTCTAGATTGGTGCAAACTTGTGTCTTCAACAAGCAAAGTACAGGATTAGAGCCAAAATGCCCGTTTATACTTATTCTGAGATCGTGAGAGGAGTTCAGACCATGAGCGTAATGTTGGCCCTCTGCATAGGAGTGAATTTTACCCTGAAGACATTAAATGAATGATGTATCCCAATGAGTTTCCAGATTAATCAAACATGAGTGTCTTGTTGTAGGTCAGATTTTCTCATGCAGTTGTACACGTTGCCTAGTCCTCACCCAACATCCATACTGATTTATTTGCTATATTCACTTGCATTTTGGGGATGAAGACATCCTTGCTAAGCTTGTGCTGTGTGTTCTCAGATTTTCTATTCTTGTTCTTCTGCTTTCTCTGTTCCTTCCATTGCTTTCTGCAGGTATTTAAACCCATGGTTCAAAAGAGAATATAATGTAGCTAAGTGGGTAGAAGATGTGAATAAAAACACTGAAGGACCATACTTTAGGTATTTTGTAAATTAATTCTATATCATTTTTAAGAGCTGTTCCAGCATATACAAATATATTGGGACTCCTACCTTGTATAAATCAATACAAGTTACTGTAGGTGCAAAGGGCCCCTCTTCTTTTGCTGCATTTTGATGTCTGTTTTTGGCTTCATGTGCAATTTACAATTATTTTTCTGAATGTTTTGATGAAGCCATTGACAAGGGTGTGTGTAGTGCATGCTTTCCCACCATCATCTATAGCTTGTAGTAGCTTTCTCATCATTTTATGCCAAGTAGTGTTTTATGGGCATGAGACATATTTATCACTAATAAAGTAGTATTAACGTAAATAGAATGTAATTTACTGAAGCAAGTGGTTCCAAAACACATTGACTCTACTCACTGTCTTATATAGTGCATACTAAAATTAAATGAAAAAAGAGTAAAAAGTAGTGGTATTTTACCGTCAGCATGCAATGAAGTAATTAATATTTTGTAATTGGAAAATTAGATGAATGAGAATATACTCTGTGCTCTATTTAGCAAACTACTAATGAATCTGTTACAAGTGAGTGTAGGGTTCAGCCAAAAATGTCACTTGTTTTTGAGAGGGGAAAGTGTGTATTATTTAATATATTCCAAGTTAAAAAGGAGAAGTATGTATGAGGCTGGCCTCCCTGTTATACATGAATCAGGAGACTGAGAACATTTTAGTAGATTCCCAAAAGACACAGTCCCACAGCTGAGACAGGAGTTTGCATCAGCTGAAAAAATCAGCTGGCATAGGAGAGAATGGAAGACAATTAATGACGTAATATAAAACGTGAAAGAACTTGATGAAGCTGTAAGTTGACATACCAAAAATCAAGCAGAAACAAGAACTGTAGAAACACACACAAAAAAAATACAAAGCAAAATCTTTAGCCAAAACAGTGAAGGATGTTGAGTATGAGTAAACAGAATCTTAATAATTATGCTATATTAGTAGACCTAATGATTGTGCAAAAGGGCAGAAACATTCACTACATATGTCTAGTGTGTGTATGAGAAAAAAACTTGATGGAGTTGTATCACAAGATGCCAATGAAACACTTCTATTCCAATAGTAGCACTGGCAGATACTAAATAGCAGACTGGGAATTTAGTCATTTTTAGAACTAAAAATGTCCCAAAGTCTTAAAAGAGAATAAAATTGTCACTTTTTAAAAATGATTTGTGTTTGCTTTCAAGAACTTTTAAATCACAGAGCAAGTTGCAGGGAGGCTTTCCAGTGAACAAATCGAGCAACTGAAGTAAATTTAAGCCTGCCAGTCCTGATCTTGGTGCTGGTCAAGGAGTAGAAATCCCTGACACAAGAATCCAAGGCTTATGGGAGGGTGTTGTGCTCTTGCCTACCAGTATCAGCCAGGTCTCAGTGCTGGTGCTTGGACATTCTGGCAGGTTGTATTGTGAATCTGGTAGTTTTCTCATTGCTGGTTTCAGCATTGGGATAGGGGGTCCAGTTCTGATGTCCGCAGTTCAACAAACATGTTCAAAAACTGGAGAGATTTAAGCCCTGAGAAATCTTAGAAGGGACTGCAGGGCTTCAAGTTGTTCAGTTTAATGGAGCAGGCAAATGCTTACTTGATCATAAAATCCACATAGCTGCACATGGAGCAAAACCGTTGTGGGAAGACCTTTAGACTAGCAGACTGAGACTGATAATGACCAAAAGTCACTGGAAGGTGAAATTAGGCAAACTCACATTAGAAATGAAGTGTGTTTTTATTAGCAAACCTTTTCCTAAAAACACTCTCTGGACCTTTGTTGTTCAGGCAAGGCTATCAGCTATGGAGTTAGATTATGGTGAGTGACTGTCTTTCAGGATGTTGGTATCAGGAGCCCTGTAGTTGCAGTAAGCAAAGACATTGATGGAATATGAAGATAGCGCTAGTTTAAAGTGTGTTACGTTAAATGGTTTAGTTAAACAGGTTTAAATTCCTGTGTGGATACTCTTAATTTGGTTTTCATCTTTTAATGTCAGTATCTCTTGATTTAGTAACTAGATTAAATTGATGGGAGCGTACCCCGCCCCTGAAGGTTTTCAGCTGTTTCACTGCATGAGTCACATTTCTAATTGTATTTGAGATAAACCAAGCATTTTTTGCATCTGGATGAGGATTAAGCTGACCCATGTGAGTTTTAAGGGCTGTATATCAGCAGAAGTGAAACAAATTAAAATTTTACACCATAGAAACTTACTAATGACTGCCTGCAGCAGTAGCTTTAAATATGGAAGAGAAGCTAGAATAAATTTAGAAACCTGTATGTCCTAATTAATTGAGGTAGCCATGGGGAGGTATTCTGCAGGCACATTACGGAAGGCAGAGGATCAAATCTTCTCCTGGGATAAGTTGCCATAGGCTTATGAGAGGTTGGACTGAACAGTTTCTCCCCAAAACCCAGGTGCAATTTTGATTGTTAATCTGTCACAGACTAGAAAATACTGTTCCTAAGAATGATGTGTCTGAACATCATATGGCTGGGATTTTAGCCTGTGAAGTGATTCATCAACAAAACAAAACAAGTCTTGTTTGGTAAACCAGAAAGTTAGGCTGAAGTCAGGCTGTCCAGCTGATACTACGTGTTAGGAATCACAGCCCAGGAGAAGCCATTTACACCAGATGAGTAGCTGAGTAGTTTTTTTGTCGCTAATCATCTTTAATTTCTCTTTTCTTTGAAAGACGTCCTGAAAGTAACACTGCTGTTTTGCTTGTCTCCCTGTAGATTCAGGAGTAATGTGTTGATGACTGGTGCTGTTGCAGGTAGAGTTGAAGTAGAATCAGGAAAAAAGACAAAAACACTTCGTACAATTCCTAGGAATGCTGCAGATTTTCAGAAAACAGAGATAGTAGTCATCATAAAGACTTTCTCCATCAGCTTAAAAAAGCCCTGTATGAATCAAAATTTGTCTCTCTGACACCTGGTTACCTAGTTATTATTTTTTTTTTCCTAGTCTACAAGTCTAATGGGTATTTCTATATAATTACTTTTTATTAATGATAATAATAATATTAGCTGGTGTCTCTGGCACCAGAAAGCTCACATCTATGGGATTCCCTTCTGTAAGAAAACAGGATCTGTAAACAAAAATCTCATTTTATTGCTCAAAGTCTAGGCTAGATTTTAATTTCACATGCCAGGCCATAGCTGCGTAACTCCAGCAATAAACCCAGGCAGGAAATCTTTTCCTAATTTCGTCTTGGCTGCAAGGCACGCTGTTTTACCAGTGCGATACTACTACTTATTTTTGTTACTGCCAATTACAGTGGCTACTGCACAGATTGACCTTATGAAGTATGGTTAAGGATTGCTCTAAATCCTTACTGAATCTTGAAAGACTCAGGAATCATGATGGTATCAGAAAATAAACTGTTAGAATCCCCAAATACAACATTTCTGTAGATAATTATAGATGAAAAAAGACTAGAAGGTACCTTCTGAAGCACTGAGCTGCCTACATTTCATTTAATGCAAATATTTACAGTAACTTAGATTCTGTGGGAGTTGTTTAAGTATACAAATAGTTTACAAAGAAAACAGTTTTTTTAGATGGAGACCCAGGATGCATACCCGGAGGGAGAATGGCCATTCGTTATGAGAAAGGAATTGGCAAGGAGCATGGTGGGCAGGAGACAAAAGGCTTTCCATTTCCCTCTTATTTTTTCTGTGCTTTGGTGTTCTTGCTTTCTTCCTCAGTTTCATCTCAGCTCCTCCTCAGCTGATCATTAGCCAGAACTGGCTCTGCTGCTCTGTGAGGTCCTTTACCTTTCTCTGTAAGCATCCAGCTGAGGCCAGAGCCATGACCAGCCATTAGCTCCCTGCTCTCGCTGAAGCAGCTTTAGACTGTGCTTAAAGAAAAAAAGAAAAGTTTTCCCCATTACAGCCAAAGCAAAATATTGTCCGATGAAGAAAATGCCTATTGATGTCAGTAGGATCAGGATTTTATTTCAAGAGTTAGGGAAAAGAGTTCATTAAAGCATGTGAGCGCCTGCTACTGAGGCATTGCTGTGTGGTGCTTAAAGTGGATGGCTCAAGCCACAGCCTTTGCCTCTTCTGCAGTCCCCCACAAGCCAAGCCTCCCCTCTGCTGCTGCACTCGCTGAGGAAGCTTGCGCACATCTGTGGTTTTTAAAAAGAATTGCGTTTAAAATGTTAAGATGTTAGCCACATCAGTGTTTTTAGAAGATCCCAACTTCCTAATGTAGCAAAATTTAGGCTGATCATGTTCTACAAAGAGCTGAACCTATGTCAGCAAAGTTCAGGTTGTAATGGTAGTATCTGCATTTGGGCTTGAAATGCCTTCTCTAGGTTGAATGTTAAGTGAAATTCATTAAATTATTTCAGTCTATGAAACAGAATCAAGGACAGCTTATGAACAGTTCAGATCTATCAGGGCCGCCTGCCTTGCGTTCAGCTAAAATGACGCTTGAAGATGCAAGGTGTTTAGTTGTGTGACCAGGTGACATATTTCACACCATCTCTTGTGGGCCAGCACTCTCCCCCTTTAGGTGACAAGAAGGCAGAGCAGGCAGGTGCCTGGCTGCAGGCGAGCACACGCAGATGTCCTTCCGCTGCCACTGCGCTTTGTTGTGAATCCCAGCGTGATCTCCCCACACTCTTGGTTTCAGCTTCCAGGACAGAAAGACGGTCACAAAGTGGCCACTACATCTGGCTTTCTGGTCAGAAATGAGAAGTCTTGAGGTGCATGGGTTTATTTGGGGTAGGTGGTAAAACCTCTGAAGCTGTCATGGCGTGTAAAGGGCAGAATGCAGTCTGCAACCCAGTCTGCTTTCCTAGTTGTTTGTGTAAGTTTCAGCTGGAAACAAGATTTGTCATGAAAGCTAACGGATGTGATGGCAGGAGAACTGAAACCCCAGTGAAAGCTAAATGGATCCCACCCTTGACCAAACTGCAAAGTTTTGCCTCCCTTTAACCCCAGCATTACCCGCAAGTGTCCCTGAATGCTGTCTTCCTTCCATCCTGTAAATGAGAAAGGTCATGTCTGGCTCTTTCTCATTTAAAGTACATGTAAATCTGGGATACACAGCACATACACAATTGCAGGGCAGAACCTGATAAGTGATCAAAAACATCTCAAACAACTACGCTTATCACGCGAAAAGCATCCTAAGATCTGTGAGCGTATGCTTAGTAGCGATATGTTTTTACAGTCTCAGTAGATGGCACCAAAGATGACAAAAACCAGCACATAACTTGTGTAACAGAAAGAAGGGGTGAGGGCTTGTGAGGGGAGGGCAAGGTAATTTCTTTTAAGTGTGCAACTGCATTTTCGGTGTATTTGACTGTAGCTTTGCATGTGCAGGTGAGCAGCAATGTGTACATCAGTTAGGCTGCAAACCATCGGTGAGCTGGCAAAGCGAAGCAGAGCTGAGAAGTAAGAGGTGTAGGCAGCTATGCTGGGTGTCTGGGCTTCAAAATCTTTTGAAAGGGCAGCATTGTGTTTGAGTTGTGGTGTAAAACTACCTGGCTACGGGCTCAGCTAGGGATCCTGGCCAGAGGACCTGCTGTGCAGGGGAAATGTTCAAGATGCCCTGTCCTTGGGAGGGTTATTGCTCCTTCCAGGATCACCCCCTCAGGCTGGTGGGCAGGTATCTTGACCATGGCTTTCTCTCTCTCCATGGCCTTGTCCTGTGGTGCCTAAGATAACCTGTGGGAAGAACCTGTGGTGTGCAGGAGGTGATGGTGTGCCTGGCTGTGGCCAGCTGTGGGAGGTGCCTTCATTCTGTGTGCTACCACCTGACTGTGGTACCCATACAAACAGCTTTCTGATGGGGCGTGCCAAGTCAGATCTAACACTCCCCAGTTCCTTGCTTCTGATCTCCAGGTGCATCGTTATAAATTTAAATGTGAAGATTTTAAATCCTCCTGCAGCTGTGGGGCAAAATTTGTGAATAATTACATTACTAAAAATATGTAAAATCTGCTCTCCTTATATTCCCCCCCTTTCTCCTCTCCTTATTTTTCTGATTCTAGATCCACTAATAGTTTCTTAATGATCTTTATCAGTCCAAGTGCGGGCACAGATGAGAGGAGTTGTACAGGTAGTGAACAGCAGGGCACTGCTGAGAACCTTTCACTGCATTTAAAATAAAATAACCCGTTTTGTTGCATGTGCAGTTTGGTGCCCAGATCAGTGATGCTGGATGCACAAAGACTTGGTTTATACTGCAGTAGCTGTGTAAAATTTTCTTCCTGAAAACATTCGTGTATGTCCAGCTCATCTTAATGGGTGATCAAAGTGCACGTGCTGAAGGCGTACTCTCCAGTCTTTGGACCTAAATCTTTTAAGGGCTGTTAAACTTGGAGGCTACAGCATGAGGCATTAGAGCACGGTGAGCCAGACTGGAGAGCTGTCACCAGATAATCTCCATTGACGCCTCGTTGCTCTTGGCTGCCATCAATCATTGTTTGTATGGGAGACGAGAGAGTGTGCTGCTGTAGGGAGCTACAGACACAACAAAATGGTACAGTAGTCTAAAAGAAAAGAATAATTATTTAAAGGTAAATGAATTTCATTTAGATAATAGAGATACAAAACAATTCCTGACACAAAAGAGTCCCTGCCTTGTCTGTAATCCTCCCTAGATGAAAGGACCTGATCCCGCAAATCCCAGAGCCAGGAGTGTGGGGCTGTCTGCCAGGGGTGGTTCCTGTGGCTCCTTGGTATCTGTGATGGTGCTCATCACTGGGGTCTACAGCTGCACACCACGCACCTGCCTGCTGTGTCTGAGGGGCTTGGAAGGCCTGTCTGTAGAAAGCGAGGGAAACCTTCCAGCTTCAGGGACACGTTAAGTTCAGAAGACAGCAGGCAGCAGTACTCAGGGAGGGCCTGGGTGATGTGCCTGCGCTAGTGGGAGGCCTCCTTGAAAGGATGCCCTCAGTCTACAGAACAAGGTGGCCAGGGTAGCTCAATTTTTCTACTTTGAGGCTTTTTTTCTCTTTTATTCTGCCCAGATTCAGAGCCTGATAGGAACCTCTCAAGTGGGAAAAGTGCAGAATCTCAAAACAGAAGCATAAGAGTTTTTCTTGGGTATAAAATTTCAGTCAATAATGTGCTGCTGCCTTATTGACATGAAAAGAATGCCTTTCATGTGATAACAAACATTTACTTGCTCCTGCTTACTCTACTCACCTTGTACAGAAATGCTGATTGCTATTGACTAATCAGTCCATTTTTGTATATTCTCATCAGACTCTTTCTTTGGCTGGAACAATATGCACTGTATGATGCTTGCATGTCTAATAATTTGTTATTAGCACTTTGTATATGCCTTTGTTACTTCACAACTAACAGTTTGGCCTCTAAGTGCATGCATTTGTGTAAATTAATATGTTATAAAATAGTAGATTTATTTGCTATGTTTTTATCAATATAGGAGATGTGCAAGATACACAGAAAGACACTGATAATTGCCATTTAGTCACCAGCAAAAGGCATTGTTCAGCTTGATTTATACAGTCACTGTTTCTATTTAGGCTTCATAATGCCATGTCTATCTTTTAGCTCTGTATTTATTCAATTGCAGATTTGGTTTGGTAATTTTATAGTGATTAATTACAATACCATATAAAACAGTTTAAGAAGTCGTTTTTGTTATGCATTACAATTCTAACAGGAAGTAGGAAATTTTATTTTTTCTTCCAGTGTTCCTGAAAGCTATAAATACCTTTGTTCATATCATGAAATTATTAGACTACTGATCAAACAACTTTATCTCCCCGATATTGAGCTAATAATAAGCTATATACTTGGTTGTGAACCAAGCTTCAGAGTAATGGCAGTTGCTGTTGCAGTGCTAGGGCCTGAAGACATTACATTTATTTTGTGTGTTTCAACATCTCAGGACACTGTCTCCTGCGAAGTCTCCATCTTCGTCCACTGGCTCTATTGCTTCCAGCAGAAAATACCCTTACCCGATGCCACCGCTTCCTGACGAGGAGAAAAAAGCCAACAGGCAAAGTGCCAGGGTACGTGTCCCTCTTCGCTGTGTGTTTCGTCAGTGACTTGATTTACTGGTAGTTTTTCGAAAGGAAAGCATGGTAGATCAGCATCTCTGGATAAGAGAGAGCAGCAGGGGCATTTCCTTCACCCCCTTAACTCCAGAAGCTGCTGGAGGCTGAGCTTCTGGCAGCAATTAGGCAGCCGTGGTGGCTGTGCTTACAGATGTCCCTTCAAGTTGCTCTTAAACCTGCCCTGAAGCCCAGATTTCACTAGTTCTCTTATTTCAAGCTGGGAGCGTGCCTGGGACAGCTTTTGGGCTGCCGAGGACAGGCAGCCCTGGAGCAGTTGGCCATCTGCTTCTCCCCACTTACCCCTTCCGGGGGGCTGACACAGCTGGCGACTCTCGTTCGGGCTGGGGGATAGCTGCTTTCCAGCTTTGTGGAAGGGTAACTACGCTGCAGTTAAGGAGGATGTGGAGGGCTCGCATCAAGAGGGCTCGCATCAAGCCCTTGCAGAGCTGGAGGGACTTTGCAGCCGCGTGCCCTGAGCCCCCCCGGTCCCCCAGGGTGGGCAGGCACAGCTGGAAGGTGCTGTGGATGGTGGTGCTGCGCCGCAGGGTGCGATTTCCAGCTGCTGCCGAAAGGCAACGCTCCCCATTGCATCCTTTGTGTCAATTCAGACACAGCAGATACTTGAGTAAGCAAAAAACCTCTGAAATTTACATTGGTAGTTTTACTTGTGATAACTGTAGTTCATGTTCCTGATGCAGGTGAGACTCCCATCTCTGCTCTCTGTTCTTACTGTTTTCCAAGAAATAAAGGAGCGGAGTGCTGCCGAGGGGACCTGCATGCTGCTACCCCCAGTCCTGCTCGGGGCAGAAAGCTGTGTGAGGGGCAGCACAGGGCCTCCCAGGCGCATGTGGGGCAGAGCAGCTTGTTGGAGGGCCTGCAATGAGGTTTCTCAGCCCTGGAGCTGCCTTGGGATCAGCTCAAACCTGTGGCAGAAATCCACGCTGCCCTGAGCTGGGTTAGTCAGAAGAGAGTGGGAAATTACACTGATGTTAGCGTAACTGTAAGGTAAAAGCTGTCTAATACCAAGCTGATGGTACACTGACGGTTTTCCTTCGACCTCTCCACACTGCCAGCTGTGGACATTTACTATGCTGACTGCAAGTCACGCAGAAATGCTTGAGACTGCGGACTCCCGTGGTCTGGACAGAGGGTGGGAGGAGACCAAGAGCGTAGCCTTGGTGACCCAAGTGATGCAGATGCAGTTCCCCGAACAAGTTCCTCACACTGTTTGGGTAACAGCCTGTTTTATCTTGGTGTTCAGTGTGTGTTTGTGTTCCTTTTCCCCCTCTCCAGCTATGGGAGACGTCCATTTAGCTGCACTGTTTTCCTGGGGTGACGTCAGAACTGTTTACTTCGAATTTTATAGAGACTCAGCATCACTGAGTCACTGCGCATTCATCTGCTCTTCAGACCGATCGAAAGATCAACAGAGATGCCCGTGGTCACAGTGAGAACCTCCTCTCATCTGGAAGGGAAAAAAGCAGTCTCTTTTTTTCTTTCTTTTTTGTTGACTGGTATTTTATGGATTTGGTGAGCAACCAAAATCGTAACAATTAACAGGGGATAATTAGCCCCGACGTGACAAGGCTGTTCCATAGGATGACAGATGCACTTACCTAGAATCCCAGCTGCAGGCCGTTTGCCCATCCCGCGTAAGAGGGGTTTTTCTCTGGTTTAATGTAGTTCTGAGTCAGACCAGAGTGGAACTGGGAGGCGTCTCCAGGAGAGCCCAGCCGATGTAAACTTGTATGCTGTATGCATGAACCTTGTGTTCTTTACTTTCCACATGTAAGGGATAAACAACATACTGTAGTAGAAATTAGCATGCAGGAGTAAGAAATACAGGATTTTTTTGTGACAGGATTTCAAGCTTTGAAAGGCAACTATTTGACACAAACGTCAAACAAACAAGGATTATATCTTTTTTTTTTTACCTTACATGTTTATAATCTCAGTATACAGATTGTATATATGTAAACATTTGATAATGTCAAAAGTAGCTGTTATACATAAGTGTATTTTGCCAAATGCCTAAAGAAACAGTCATGACTAACATCATCACACTTCAAATTTTCTAATACTCCAAGCAGACAACTTTGGAAATACAGAAAGTACAGTACTGTAAAACCGTGTCTCTCAGAAACTGGTGTTTGACCAAAATCTATGCTATCTTTCCAATATCTTATACCGTCTTGACAATCTCAGTTATGTGGTAGACTGCAGAAACCAGTACAGCAGCACTTTGTCTTACATCATCGTAAGAGGAACCAGCCAAAGTACCTTGCTTGCTGAGGTGACGAGAACATCCTCTCACAGGTGTCACCAAGAACGATTCCGCAGATTAAGTAATGCACAGTCCAAAATTACTGGATGTTTGGGAATACTTCTAAGTAGTCACTTCAGGATGTGGTGATGTGAAGTCCTCTGGTGAGAGTTGCTGTGTGTTTTTGACAGAGCATTTCAGACGCTGTTTTAGATGGCAAGGCATAGCTTATGAGAAGCATAACGATTTCACTGCACTAGACAATAACGGTGCTGGGCAAGTGGCCAGTTTCATTGCTGTCTTTTAATTTTTATTTGTTACTGGAATCGCCTTTACCACGCACTTGAGTGCTATGCTTGCTGCCCCTGAAGCCCCCTTGACCACCTTTTTGGGCATTAAACTGAGTACAAGTGAGTTTAACCTAAAAAAACACAGAGGGGGTGGACCTTTACCGTGGAGATGTTAATCTTGTGTGTAAATGGATGGTTAGATTTCTAACACCTGAGACTTCTAAAGGTTGTTGTAAAACAAATGCCTTCTGGGCATTTTCAGTCAGCAAGAAACTGGACCATATTAAATCTGTTTATAATTCTCCAGCTTTCCAAAATTGACTAATTATTAGCTTCAGGTAGTACCACTGCAGAGTAAAACACCCGATTCTGTGTGGTGCAGTTGAATACTTTGCCCAACAGCTGTACGATCAGTGAGATACTATTGTGATGGGAACATCTGTGGGGTTTCTGAATCTTCTACCTCTTACCGTGTATTTCCTTTAGTAAGTGAACCCAACACTCACAGCCTTCTAATATATTTTTTTAACTTCTGAGTCTCTCAATAAAGTCAAATATATGTAAGATTAAACTAAGCAATGTTTAAAGATGTCAGCAACTGTAAAGTATGTTAAGATTTTTAGAAACACTATATTTTATGATTAGGCTGTGTGTTGGATTATGACAAAATATTGGCCTTGGAGTTCAAATGATTTTCCTTCACAGTCGACAGGTTCTGGTAAGTATTTTGGAGAAAGGCAAATATGAGTGAGTAGAAGTAGATGCAGACAGACCATCTGGAAGGAGCCAGTCGCTAGTAATTGCTTTAGGAAAAGATTCTGCACTTCTGTCAAGAGTGTATCAGTCAGCACTGAAGAATATTTTTTGCAAAGATTTACTTCTAGTGTAGCTAGCTGGATTAAAGATAGTCGGTAGTGTATAGCTTGTGAAATTAGGGCCTGAGCCATAATCGTTTGAAATCAGTGTATCTTTTATTGATCTCACTGGACTTTGAGCAGGACCCTCAAGGAGCTCACCCACCTTAGGACATCATGCTAACCTGATAGCCTCTGTGTTACTCTGTTGCCTGGAAGCTGTTTCCCCTCACCTGTTAGTATCTCGTCTTTAGTAACTGGACTGTTCATCACGTGCCTTTTATGGTATTTTGTTTGGAAGCAAACTGGCATGTAATTTTGAATAACCCTCTTAGATTTCTGTGCATGTTTTATGTTTACCACTGTTCACTCTTCCCTCTCCATTGTGTCTTATCAAGAAGCAGCAAGATTTGGCAGACTGAACTGGATATAAGTACTCTCTGTGTAATGTTGATAGCTTCTTGTTTTGCAAACAAATGGCTCTCCTGACTGTACTTTCAATGTAGTATGTACTTTCAGCTTCTCTGGTTTCGGTATCATTCATTTGTAGCATATGATGACACAGTTACCTGTGTGGTGTAAGTTTAACAGTCACTGTCACATTTGGAGGTACGTAGTGACTGGAAGTCCTGGTAAGAGCACCAAGTTTAAGTTAAATAAATGTGGACTTTCACTTTGATGGTCTAGAGTGAGAACATCACAGGACTTGGGTTTTTGCAGAATTCTTCTGCAGAGGAATTTGCAGCGGGTTGGTAACGTGGAGACCTTGTCAGTGCACAAAACCTGAGCTGGCAGGGCTGCGGGAGCCTCCCAAGCCAGCAGTGGTCAGAGTTGTTTGCTCACATTCTGTGCTCTCCTACTTCTACAGTGTAGTGTGTTCGAAACTTGCCAGATTAATAACCTTGAAGATCGCAAATATTTTTATCCACTGTAGTTAGGTACACTGGCAATAGCAATATAAATTGCTGCCTAATACCTCATCCAGCCTAAAACAGAGTACTTGTATTGTCAGTAAGATAGCTCAGTTATTTTGACTCATTTAGACTCATGCTTTTATTTTGGTGTTATTTTTATTTTAATAAATGAACTAGTTATTGCCAGCTATGCTGTAGATGCCTGTTGAAGTGGGGATGTTATCAGTTCTTCTCAAATAGAAGTAATTGTCCATATGAGCGTAGGACCTGCAAGATGAGCTATACTTAAGTTAGTGTTATGTATTTCAATGTGGGAGAAGAATCTTGTATAATTTAAAATAAAAGTAATATGACTAACTGATGGAGACTTGAAAATAGAGATCATATCCAAATAGTAATGCTGCACAATGATGCCACAGTTTAACACGTGAAAATTCACCTGCTAATTCTGGATTTTTTGACATAAGAACTTCAGTAATCCATACTGTAGACTTTTGGTGAAGATACTTGGGCAATATTCCAGAAATGGTTGTGATTGATAATTTACATATAGTTTTGTTATATTTAAATAAGTAGATTTAAGGAGGTTGTTAATTTCATACAGCCTATCTTTGGTTAAGTTGTGAACGTAAGTCACTACTTGCCAGTTATCTGATTTGAAGCATGGCTTGGCTTTGAAGATAACTACTTCCAAATGATTTAAGAGTTCCTGATTTTGTTGAACCTGCTAAGCTGATGTGCTCGTTAGATAATTCTGATTGTGCTGATGAACAAATGGACCGTTGAGCTATAGCCTGAATTAAAATCAGAAAGAAATTGTGTCAATAGCTAGTGTTCTGAAGTGCTCTTCACCCGAATCCCTGTTGCTGGTTTTAAATGAACTGAGTGGTCAACACCAATGCGACAACCATTTTTAAAACCACAGCTAAAAATAGCGACACACACAATTACAGGCATGCATACACTACAAATTCTGACCAAATTTGCAGCTATTTCATTAATGAATTCATTAGTTTGGCTATGATAGGATGTAACCTGAAAGAATGATCCGACTCCATAACCCTAGCGGATGAGAAGTTAGCTCTTAGGACTTGCTCTGTCATCAAATCCCAAACCTAGCTGTTGTAAGCAAAATCACCACCCTTCAGTGTAAAACTCAGCAAGCTCCTGTTCTCTTCTCTTCCATCCCCTTTCCACTCCTACTGAAAAGTATTTCCATGAATGATCATTACATCCACTAACAGCATCTTGTGTTAATTGGCTAAGACCACAAAGCTGCTAAGTCATCTTTCCACCCAGTGGCCTGGATAAGGTCTATCCAGTGCTGTTAATATGTCTTTTGCTCTTGCTGCTGTGTAGGTGATGGAGCCTCATGTCTCCTGTGCAATTTGCGCTGGTAAATTCATGGGGTGGCTCAGCCATCCTCTGTCTTTCTCACTCTCTAGCGTTGTTCAAGGCTAAGTCTGTGAATCTAAAAGTTGTGCTGTGTCCTGTTTTCTCTTGTGCCAAGTCTGAAGGTCATCCCTTTCTTTCCCTACGTTCGAGCATCTGTATCATCAGCAGACTGACTGGGCCACTGTTATCAACCACAGAGCGAGGTTGTTTGCTGCATTTTTAAAGCGTTTGAGCATTCTGGTCTCCTCCGAATCCATTTTTTTTTCTGTCCAGAAGGGATTATCCATCAGACTGCTGAGCTGATGACCTGCTGTTTGCGTGTTTACGAGACATCAGCAATACAGGATTTGACTTTGATCAGATTTCCTGAAGACAAATATGAGTAAACTGCACACATACGTACAGCTTCTCATCCCATGACAGCACGGTTGGGTAACGTTCCTGTGTGCACGTAACTTATAGAGCAGGAAAAAAGGAAACGGTGAAACCGAGCACATAGACATAGTTGCAATACAGGAGATTGAGTAATACCTCCTGTCATCTACGCTGAAAAACTCCTTTGACCCGAGTATTTTCCAAGTCAGCTCATGAAATACATTTCTGGTGCCTCAAGTATGGATGCTGGTGTAAACTGAAGCATTGGGAACAGCAGCTCGCACGCCCAGCAGGTGGTATCTTGGCATCCCACAAGTTCTTGGCAACTATTTAGAAAAGCACTACAGCAGTCAACATGAACATGTTATCTCAGCCAGGTAATCAAAACAAGCAGTAAAAATGAGTTCAGAACACAGAAATGTGGCTGGTTTCTCACACTGGAGAAATTTAGTACCCGACTTCAAAACTGGCTCACCTAGCCAGGTCTGGTGGTTTTAGTTCTCTAAAATCCAACCTGCACCAGTTTCAAAATGTAAAAATAGGTGTCTTAATTACTAGAGCATAAAATGTCGAAGCAACAAGCTAAGTTTTTTTCTGTTTCTGTATTCCTCTGAATAAAAAAGATAAAGTTTTGGTAAAAAAAAAATCTTTAACGTGAGGCCTTAAGACCTTATATAGTCTAACTTTAGCATGGAGAGTCTATTTTTACAACCATGTTAGAAATTCTGTATATAGGCCTGACTGACCTTGTAAGTATAGTGGTGCTAGCAGCTAATCATGCAATAGCGTAAGACTCTGTATAACAGTAAATGCTGATTTATTTTGATTACTGGTACAAGGAGTCCTGCTTACTGCCTGTGTAGAGACTGCATATTTTATGCTTGGAAATACAGTCCAGAACATATTCAAACTGTGAATATATAACCTGATTTTTCTTTTCTTAAGGGTAAAGATATATTACAATAGGTAGTGTTTTATATAGAATACAGTACTTATTTTTATTGTTGCATAAAAGCAAAATATTTTTTTCAGAATAGCAAAGCATTACGGAATTTTTAATCCACTGGAGAAAACACTATTTACAGTATGACCAATTCTTTCAGCAAAGCTTTTGGGGTGGTACATACCAATTGGCTCCGCCAGCTTCATTTTGTGCTAATGTTTATCTTTGGCTGTAAAAAAACCAGCTGTCTATTTTTTCACTCACACCAGCCCTTACTGGTAAAGCACTGGAAGAGGCAAGGAGAATCACGTTTCACCACTGGGGCTGGGCTAGTATTAGCAAAAGCAGCCAATCTATACCATATTCTTGTCTTTGCTAGCTAAAATCCTTTAAAGAACATACCTGACGTAATAGAAACATAAGATTTTGACAAACACCAAAATGAAGCATTGCAATTTACAACTTTCTAGCTTTGAGTGTGATATTTTTGTCATAAACATAACAGGCATTGGGCTGTTGAAGTGAATGAATCTGGCTTTCATGTAGCTAAGCAAAATGTTGCTTTTTATAAAATAAAATCATTGTAATTTGGGGTTCTAAATTCCTACTCACTTTTAATAACAGCATCACAGTATCCACTTCTATAAGAGTATTTAATACAAATGCCTGTGGTTTTCAATGTTACTACCATACTGGAACATCAGTAAAGTGACTTTCAAAGACAAAGGCTGTTGTGTGTGTTCTGTTCTCAGAAGTTCTTATATTTAGCACTTCCTGGTTTCTAGGTCTCTGTGAAAAAAAAAGATGCTGCTGTGTTCATGGCAAAAAAAAAAAAAAGGCTAATGGCTATTAATAGAATACAGATGCTATTTTTAAGAGAATACAGATGCTATTTTTCAAATTCCAGCATTGAAAATGATCCTGTGTGCTTCCCAGTCTTTGTCTTAGGGTCCTGCTGTTCTCAAGGCCAATCTAAAATTACTGTTCCTTAGGTTTCCATGTCTGAGGGCAACCTAGAAAAACAATCTTCATTCTGAACTATGCCCAATTGCTTGCACGAGGATCAAGAGCAATCGCCCCCTTGGTGTCACCTAAATGTCCTTCCCAGTATGCCCTTTGGGAAAGAGAAACCTGTGAGGAACCTTCCATGTCCATGACAACTGATGCGACGGTCGGTCTACAGGTACCAGAACATGGAAGCAGAATCATGTCTATGTGTTTAAAAACCATTTTTGAGGACAGAAAGAGAACTAGCTTCTGAAATCAAACTAGAAGCAATATCCAAAGGATTCTGAATTTAAGTAGTAAGTCCTACTTGCTGCTTTGAATTTAGCTAGCTTTGAATTTATAGCCCAGAAACCAGTGACCTGGATTTTACACTATTCTTAGCAAGCTAGGGTATAAAACAGTATTCAAGCAAGAGTTCTGCTCCGAGGATTATTTCTGTTGTTTGTCCAGTGACATATACACATCTCAGGGGTCCGTACTGGGACCGGTGCTGTTCAATATATTTATCAATGACATGGACAGCGACATCGAGTGTACCCTCAGCAAGTTTGCAGATGACACCAAGCTGAGTGGTACGGTTGAGACACCAGAAGG
>Ga0065711_1000832_pt1 | contig 54146 bp, 25 predicted proteins | sample Hoacrofraction12_FD_59098 | JGI IMG/M metagenome (GOLD analysis project Ga0065711, IMG submission 59098) | Hoatzin crop microbial communities from Cojedes, Venezuela - Epithelial fraction 12 v2 (version 2) | ecosystem: Host-associated > Birds > Digestive system > Esophagus > Crop | place...
AAAAAAAAAAAACAAAAACCAAACCCCCCCCCCCCAAAAAAAAAAAAAACGACAAAAAACAAAAACACCAACTTCTCTATAATGGTTGGTTTCCTGAGCCTCCCTCAACCTGCTCAGTGCTTTATTGATAGGATCGTGCCCTTTATAGCAATCTGTGGTTTTTCACTTTTAGAGTAATAGTTTCTCACAGTTAGCTCTTCTCTAAATATCGGAAGAAATATGGTTTGTAAATGCAACAGGCAACTATATTCCTTACTAATATGAACTAGTGCAGCTGTGCTGACATCTGTAGAGCTGCACCTATTAACAATAGCAAAGGATCTGAGCTATAATACCATGCTATTAAGGGCCAGTAGGTCTCATCAGTTCTCCCTTAAGGAGGAAGGGGGGGGAGGGGAGGTGACAGACAGAGATTGAAATATAAAAGCTGAAAATCAGCTACTATGACTGTATCATCAGGTTCATCTTTCAGGCAAGTTACGTGTGATTGTTTAACCTGAGGTGGCCTTGGATTAGCATGAGAGACTTACAAAACCTGCAAACCACATAACAGGTCACTCATCCATGAGCCTATTTGATTCACACTGTTTCAGAATTAGCAGAACACATGCTGACTTGGTACACTGCCTCACCATAAAGACATTAAACCAGATGTGCAGCAACTGACCAAGAATGCCTTTTCCCAAGCACGTTCTTTCTTCCTGCTGAACTATTTGTTATATAGATAGGTCTGCTGAAAGGTTACTGAACCATGCAGTTAACAAAAATGCACAGTGGTAAGAGCTGCATCTTTGACTTCAGCAGAATTCCTCGGATCCATGTTGAGCCACAGAGAAGCTGTGCTGCTGTTAAACGGCTGATTAGTTTATTCTGCCAAACATCTGAGAGCATCATTAGTTACACAAATGGCTTGAATTATGATCAAATGAGCTGAGTAACCTGCTGCCATGAAACTCCATGTGAGTCCTGTTTTATCAGATCTCAACATGTGTTACTCAGTGCGAAGCCATGTCTCCTGGCTGTATGTGAAGGCTCATCCAGGCCAGGGATTAAGAATTCCCTTCTCATCCCGAGGACCACCCTTCCCAATGAATTGTTTTACCTGAAGATTACCTTAGTATATATTTCCACCAGACGAGAAGGAATAACAATATTTTCAGACATCTTTTGCCGCTGCACTTCCACGTGCTTTGTTTGATAGTAGGTATCTGAATGTGATGCGCTCTACTTTTAGAAAAAAAACACATTTCCCTGTTGTTTGAAAGCTCAGTGGTAATGGAAAGGAATTAATCAGATCAGTTTGTCAGTTTGCTAAGACAGGACCAGGCTATTTCTCAGACCACAAAAAGAGTACTCTGCACAATACCAGCCATAAGATTTACCTCTCTTCTATACCTTTTGCTGCCACTCCTGCAACTCAACCATTTATAGCAAAGAGGCTCTGCCATAGATCAAGACACATCAGCTCAACCTAATGCAGGGAGAAAAAGATCAAATGCAGCTATTTCACAGCATCAGTCCTCCAGTCTGCTCTCACCCTTGAAGACTGACACCTGCTGTGCCAAGTCCCAAGGGTGAGTAAATTCTTGCATTCCAGCAAATGAGAGATTCTTGTATAAGCAAAACCATCAGTTCCAAATTACATTTCCTCTACCGGGTCTCTAAACTGCTCAGAAAGTAAAGGCCCAGCTAGTAACGCTAACAAATGTGGGAACCTCCCATGTATTTACTTTTGTTCAGTGACATACTTTACATTAGTAACCAAGAAATAGCATGTACAGAATCAACACAGAGAAAAATAACCCTGCTGTTCTCCATCCAGAGAAACTGAAACATTTTATCCTGCAATACAGAACAGTATTTCTGTGCACAATTTACCCCAAAATTATCGCATGGAAAGGTATCAAGAAATACACAGAGGTACTGATGAAAGCTTTGTAAGGAGAGCCACAAATCATTGTGTTGTTTCTCAGTTTTACAAGCCTCAAACTTAACAGTTTCATTCTCACCTCTGGGAATAAATGGTTTCTGAAATCTGAAGGGAAGAAATGCATCACACAAAGTCCACCACTGCCACCAAGAACAGTTACACTCATTTAGCCATGACTGATCAATCAAGAAGCTCCGCAGACATTGCCATGCCAGCCCTGTCAGACATGAAATAAGCAGCCAGGTTTGTTTCTGAGATCAGCAGAGAGATAACCAGGCTTCACACATGCATGAAACCCTGTTCAAAGACGAGCTATTGGAGGAGGTAAAGGTCCCTTCCAACCCAAAGTATTCAATCATTCTATGATCTCTTGCACATCCTGAGACACATGCACTGAGTGCATTGCTTTATGATTGAGCTGCAACATGCCCATTTCCAGCACACTTCCAGGGTGTGCAAGCGGGCTTGGTGGCTTGCTTTGGATGATGATAGAAAGGACTTGGAAAGATGTGTTTCTTTTGTTCATGCAGAGCCATGCTCTTATTCAGATACATGCAGAGAAGGGATGCCCTGCACAACTCCAGCTGTAAGGGTCCTCGCTCTTTTTTTATCATCTCCTCCTCCTTGCACTGAAGCAGCTCTGCAGCAGTTTAGGAATGTGAGAGAAAGAAGAGCATCTCCCCTACATCCAGAAGTACTTGGCCAATGGACATAATTTTGTATCTACCAGATGGTTTTTACACACACTCGTGTACAAATCCCTGCAAGAGCACTGACAGAACTAGTGACCTGTCTCACAGTTATTGTCTTCCTTCCTGTTTTCAAGCACTTCATGCAGAGAGCACCCAAACTACAGTATAGCTGAGCTACAACTACAGCAAGCACCCGGTGAAATGCTATATATGTTGGATCATCAGGTAAAATCACAACAAACACTGTTAGCTTCAATAACAATGAGTCCAAGATTTAATCATATCGCACTCATGTGGCTGGGAATTTTCTAACAAGAGCTTCAAGTGAAATGAGTAGTTTCTGTAAAAACAAACTTTTCATTCAAGAAATTTGTATTTATTTATTTTAGGATAATCAGAACAAAACTATCCCGTTTCAACATGGATATACTTATTTGAGTTCACCTGACCTACTGCATTGCCTCACGATATTTCAGTTTTCAACTACTACACCACTGACAGATCACACATACAACGGTAATACATATTAGTCTGAAAAATACATTAATTAGTATAGTAGTGATAATTAACATGATACGAAAATACCACTTGTCTTCTGCCAGGAATACTTTTGTTCAAAAATATGCTCACAGATCATGTTTAATTGCAACAGCTTTACATAATGTACAGGGGATAAAAGTACACCACAAATAAATAGTGTCTTTTTAAACTCCAACAGTTCTTGCTGTATGAAAACAAGAGAGAGAACCTCAGTGGACTTTTCATGCCTAATACCTGTAGGCTCCCAGCCCGAGGCAGCAAACTTGCACCAGCCACTACGTATCAGTTGACTCATTTTCTGCCATAATATCTTTTTCTACTGTTCATGAGGAGACACTTCACAAAAATAGAACCACAGATCTTCATATTCCAAATCACCATAGATTCAAAAATAATGTTTTTCCCCACTGAGAGACAGAACTAACATGTAGAGTTAGTCAATAGCTCTTTTTTGCTCAAACTTGCCCTCTCAGAGTTGTGAGAACACTTTCATTGGAATCACAGAATCATAGAATGCTTTGGGTTGGAAGGGACCTCTAGGTCATCTAGCCCAAGCCCCCTGCAGTGAGCAAGGACATCTTCAGCCTCACCAGGTTGCTCAGAGCCCCATCCAACCTGGCCTTGAATGTTTTCAGGCATGGGGCCTCCACTACCTCTCTGGGTAACCCGTTCCAGTGTTTGACTACCCTCATTGTAAAAAATATCTTCCTTATATCCAGTCTAAATCTACCCTCCCTTAGTTTAAAGCCATTACTTCTTGTCATGTAACAACAGGCCTTGCTAAAAAGATTTTCCCCATTTTTCCTACAGGCCGCCTTTAAGTACTGAAAGGCTGCTATAAGGTCTCCTCACAGCCTTCTCTTCTCCAGACTGAACAGCCCCAGATCTCTCTGCCTTTGCTCACAGGAGAGGTGCTCCAGCCCTCGAATCATTTTTGTTGCCCTCCTCTGGACCCGCTCCAACAGCTCCATGTCCTTGTGTCGGGGGCTCCGGAGCTGGACACAGGACTCCAAGGTGAGGTCTCACCAGAGCAGAGTTAAAGGGGCAGAATCCCCTCCCTCAACCTGCTGGCCACACTGCTTTTGATGCAGCCCGGGATACACTTGGCCTTCTGCACTGCGAGCACGCATTGGTGGCTCATGTCCAGCTTTTCATCCACCATCACCCTCAAGTCCTTCTCGGGAGGGCTGCTCTCAATCCCATCATTCCTCAGCTTGTGTTGATATTGGGCGTTGCCCTGACCCAGGTGCAGGACTTTGCACTTGGCCTTGTTGAACCTCATGAGGTTCACATAGGCCCACCTCTCCAGCTTGTCCAGGTCACTCTGGATGACATCTCATCCTTCTGGCATGTCAACTGCACCACTCAGCTTGGTGTCATCTTCAAACTTGCAGAGAGTGCACTCAATCTCGCTATGTCATTGACAAAAATATTAAGCAGCACTGGTCCCGGTACGGATCCCTGAGGGACACCACTTGTCACCAGCAACCATTTGGACATCGAGCCGTTGACCATTACGCAGCTAATACAATACATAAGAGTTGTTTTTATTAATTAGAAAAGATTAGCAATGCTAAAGTCCTGATCTCCTTTCCTGACAGAACAAAAAGCGTGTTCAACAGAGTTATGCTTATGTAAAGGTGGTGTAAAAGAGTGACCACGCCTTGTGAATTTGCTGCTAATGTATTTTCTGCTGTTGCTGTGTGTTACTATATTTATGGATTTACTATGGCTTCTACTGCAATAGCTGCAATGTTTTGATTTTTTTTTAATGAAAGGACATCTGGATCAGGCACATACCCAGAATTAGTATTCTTCTTGCAGCAGAACTCCAGCATCTGTTCCATATGCTATTTTATCTTGTATACTGACTAATTTCCAATAGCACTGGATTTTGCAGGGTTTACTACAGTGCTATTAGAGGGCTCATCAATATGTTCCTCTACTTAGAATTCAAAAACCTACTCAGCATTATGAAATATAAACTTACAGGTTTTTTATCCCAAGAAGCCTCTCACTATTGCAGTTCCATGTACTGTCACTCCTGCCTGCCTTTGCATGCCTGTCGTTACACAGAGAGCAGACATCAGTTCTTTTTCTGCAATGGTCTGAAAAGAAGTCTTAGCTTTGTTCCATTAGTCTTAGCTTTATTCCAAAGCTTCTTAATGGAGCTCTAAGATATGGAGGCATTTTACCATCAACAATCTGTTACTGCTTAAGGCATATTTTTCCTGCATAGCACTCTTACCTGTTTTCTTTTTGATACCTCTGAATGACCTGGAGTAGGCGGCCAGTTGTAAGTAGCCTCTGATAAATTAGTGTCAGATAGAGAATACAATTATCAGTGTCTAGATAGAGATGCTGGGGAGAGGTTTGCCACCAGAACCTCAAAGCACATCATTTTTATGACACACTTTAAATTTTTTCTGACCTTATAGGAAAGTCTCATTAGATTTCCCAAGCTTCAGGTGTTCTTTTCCAAGTATCTCCTTTTAATTTGGCAAATGACCAGAGTATCACTTGCTTTTTATCTTCCACTTTCTTCAGCCTTTCCAGTTTGCCAGCATAATTTCTTTCACACAAGAAGTTTGAAGAAATCCACTTGAAAGTTTTATATCAAAACCGCTTTTAAAGATGCAGTAGTTCTATAGTATAAGCTGCTCTGCAGACAGGTAAATGTACTCATGCTCTTCTTTGTATCATCTTCTCCTTCAGATGTTCCCTGCCCAGTAAAGTTACTCCTCAGTTTGTTTTCAGGATGTTATCATCCGCTAAGACTTTATGTTGCTTTCCAGACAACATTCATTATTCCACCACATATCTACACTCATCTGACACCCACCAGTCTGTCCTACATGTGATCTGAAACACTGTGCTCTATGAAGTGTTTGTTAACTAAACTTCTTGTCTTGATCTCACACTCTGTTGCACAAAAATTACTCGTGGGCATGCTGAGGAATTCAAACTGATCACTATCGCACCTACATCTTGTCTCTCCTGCTTGAAGACAAATGTTTCATTCACTCTCCTTTTTATTTCCTTTATTTTTCCTTCTAGAAAGGCATGATACTGAAGGCATTTTTCAAAGGGATTTTCATCTCCACCAGGGATTTTGCTGAGCATTGAATCATAAGTGACATTTGCCTTTTCACCCACATAGTGCAACCAAAGAGCAGCTTGTCATTTTGGTCACCAGTTTCAGACTGCTGCCAAAAGATTTCTAAACCAGCTTGTCCACTGCTGCACCACTGTCATCCCAAGCTCCCCTACCCCTCCAAGGATGCCATGTTGTGACCACATACAAGGAGAATGCTGTACGCCATTTGGATTTTCAATCAGTTTCTCCCACATGTTACTTTTATGTATTTTTCTTCCTACCAGATTTTAGTCAAATTTATTTCCATTTGCCTCCCCCAACTGTTTTATGTAGCCTGCCTACTGCATGCTTCATAACTTCCTCCCCTTTTCGCTGCAGACTTCTTTGCTCTCTTGATAGACAATCTGTGTGAGTGGAGCTTGTATCAAAACATGACCACTGGATTTTTGCTAGTTTCTTTTGCCCTCAGTAAAAGACAAGCACTACACATCTCATACATTGATTCCTCCCACATCGAGACCTCCTAATAAGTCTGGGAAGATCATTAAAACTCCACCTTGGGTTCTACAGATACAAAGCCTATCCACAGCCGAAAAAAAACTGTTGAAAATGTGCATGCATACACACACACACTATCTTAACATCTATGGAGACCAGTCAAAATTGTCAAACTAGCAATTAACTTCAGATGTCTCTAGTAAGACTCCCAACAACATGTTGCCCTTCAGGAGCTGAAGGAAGGATGTCACCCCTCCTCAAGCTTTCACAGCCACATTATCTCACCCAGCAAGGGGCAAGGGTATGTGACAGCGATTCCTGCCAACAGCTGCCACCTGTGTTTCACTCTTACCATTGCCAGGGGAAGCTGAGAGTGCCCAATGTGCCTCACCAGCTTGGAGGACCACACCCAATCATGTTTTGTCCTCCAGTTTTGCTAAGGTTTGTGGCTGCATTTCAACTTTGCATTTTTCCATCATCTTAATCTTCGACTTCCTATTCCATATCTGGGTTATTATGATTATTGCTACTACAGGAAGAGTAACCTGGTTCATTGAAACCCAGGGGTCTTTCAGTTGCCCACTCCATTGTCCTCCAATGCACATTCAAAAAGCTGATGTTTAAATTTTGCTTGTCAAGGCATGGAATGGTTTTGTGAAGTTCACCAGGGATTTTTAAAATTATTATTACTGTTTTGACTCTGTAACTGCTGAGGAAAAAAGACGAGCAATGGAATGGTTTTCACGTCAATATGGTGGGTGGAAGGATTATGTAAACAGCTTGTCTGTCTGGAAAGAGGGGCCTTGACAGGCCCCATGTTGTCAAATGACAATTGTGACTTCTTGCATTTCAAAAGTCACGCTCAGATGGTTTCATCTGAAACCCTCTGGGTAATAGTAGCCTTTTGAGGTTATGATATCTCTGGATGGAATTCAATAAAAGAAATTCGCTTTCAATTGAAGCCCTGGAACACCGCCAGACAGCCCAAACAATGCGATACGTCTCCAAAGAAAATTGGACTGATCCCCCCCTCCTTTTTTCTCCTCCCCTTTCTATTTCTCTCTCCGTCTTTATTTGTGCTTTTAACCTTGTTTGTGGGTTGCTTTTTGATATATTTCCTCTCCCAATAAGCTTGGGATGCTGAAGCTTTTAAAAAAATAAAATAAACACTTGGGACTGGAACAGTAGTAGCTTGTAATAGAGAGGCACAGACACTCACATCAGCAACGACAAGTCGCTCTCAGTAGCTGACCTTTGCCACATACGTGAAAGGAAATAGAATAGAACCTCTGCTCTAGGTGAAGGGGGGATATTATTACAATCGCCAGCTTCCTAGTCCTCGTTAATAAAGCTGGTTGATGTACTTATTTATTTATTTACTTTAAGGCCAAGGGAAGAGAAAAAGCTCACAAAACCTGCCTGCCTGCCAGAGGCAAAAGCGTTGGCTTTTTGCTTCAGGTTGTCACTCAGTCTGTCTTTGGATTTTTTTTGCCTCGCCCTGCCACCCTTTCCCTGGGTTTGGCAAGAGCTGCAATTGTGTTTCTTCTCTTGTTTTTGATCCTCTAAGCAGATTAACGCATGTGCATAGTTGGGAGGCAGAAGATGAAGAAGATGCATCAATCTTGTGAAAGCATTCATTTTCTCCAGTATTTTCTTAGTCAATGATCTACCTCCTATGTTGTTAATAGTACACATGATTTTCTTTTGATTTCCCATCAGGTCAAATGGGCATAGGGACTGCATACTAAAAAAAATTAACACCCCACAACCTGGAAACAGACTGTAGATCTGCGCAAAGAACAGACTTTGTGCTGAAGTTCCTTGTGATTTGCATTTGATTCAGCTTGGGTTGTAAATCCTTTCTTTTGTCTAGGTTCGACAATGATTTACTCTTCTTCCATTAGGTTAGGATTTCAAAACCAGTAAAGTAACAGCAATGTTAGAGTTAAAAAAAATCTGACCCAGTTCCTCTCCCTAGAGCGTTATTTGTCCTTTTATACCTCCAAAGCTCACAAGCTACATAGGTCCAGGTCTGGTCAAGTGTCATCTGGGAAAACAAGCCGGGGGGCAGGGGGGTGTTGGGGGGTGGTAGGTGGTATTTGTTCTGTACAGGGTACTCTCTTCTGATCAGCCGCATCAAAAGAATGGTAGGGGATGCACAGCCAGCATCTTTGACAAGAGATGTCAAACCAAATTCCTGCCTCACAGGGATTCTTGGGATCCACTTGCACTTTCAAGGGAGTTGACTGGTTGCTGGCATCAAAGCCAACTCTAGAACACAAGCTTCTGAGCTACAAGTTTAAATCCCACTCATTCCAGATTACTTTTTTAACTGTTTTCCCTAACTGTTCTGTACATACTATTAAATAGCTGTGATAGGACTCACTTCTTTAATAAGAGCAAGAGCAGTTGCAGCTAGACTTCCTTGCAAAGACTTTGCTTACACAAATTCAGAGTGTCAGCAATAGCACTAAACATACCTGATCCCAGTTATCTGGAGATGACTATTTAGGCACTGCAGAAGCAAGCAGATAGCAGCTCTGGATAAATCTGCATGCACAAATATTAAAGAGGGATTAGAAGTCTCTAATACACAAGATTTTCCCCTAAAATTCTCAGAAGCACAAGGAAATTAAACAGCAGCTCCAAGCTCACAAAACAGTTAGTGACAGAATGAGGAAAAGAAAGCCGGTCTTCTCACTTCCCCTCTCACGCCCAGTCCTGAACATACACCACCTCCTTAGAGCACAGGCTTGGTGTAACAGACCTTCCCAGGGGCTAAGGTATTAACTAGGTACTAAAGTATTTAGGTGCATTTACTGCATCATATGACATTGGATTAAAAGAAAAAATTCCTTCTAATTAGCAATCTTCACGCTCTCATTGTCTCAAGTTAATACGTAAATAAAATACACACATGTGCATCTGAGGACAATAAAAGTTCATGGAAGTATATTCTGCTACTCATACATTTGCCCTGTCTTAATTCTCCTGAGTACTACAGTTGGATATAGAGTCTATTTGGACTGGATTGTCTTGTTGTCATTATATTTAAGTTATAGAAGAATGTCAATTGTCTCCTCAAAAGATTTACAGAAGACACACATTTGTTTGTCCTTTATGGACAAACTGTCACTCTCCAGAACATTTTTCCCCTTTTTCCTCTTTGCAGAAAATACCACTTACTCACACATAAAAATATATTCTAACTACCTGTATAATGCATAGGAGTGTTCAAAGAACAATATTAGAAAATGGTAAAGAAGAAAAAAAATAGCAAGTTTAAATCACTGCAAAGCTACTTTCCTAGCCTTTTTAGTACTTGAAAGATTTTAACTTTGTTATGCAGTGGTAAGTCAAAGCTCTCAAGGCAGAGCAGTTCATGAATATCTCATCAACATTCTCCCTGTTATTTACCCCCTTGCATTTTGAACTTTTTTAAAGAAAAAAAAAACCAAACAGAAGTAACAGACTTAAACATATAAGGCAACAGATTTGTGCTTTTGAAGCAATTCAGACATCTGCACTCTAATAATCTATGTTTTCCTGTAGCAATAATAGAAAAATATTCCTTGCAGAATACAACATAAGATCTAATCTGCAAAAAATTACAGACATTCTTCACTTTATTCTTGAAAAAGAGCCTTTGTCTACAGAAACAACAAGAACTTTCCATTGATTCCTGCAGTGCCAAGCACAAAAACTCATCAAGGTGGTAGATGGCCTTATTGACTTTAACAGGATTGCCCACATTCATGCACTTACTGGCCATGCTGCAATCACAGGTGTGGTGCTCAGCTACATCGGTACTAGCACAAACTTGGTCAGGCCAGATAATACTGATGGCAAAGGATAGCAGTATGTTTTTTAAACTATTGAGTAAAAAACCAGAATCCTGGCCTCGCTTAACTAGATAAACAGAGCAGCTTCACAGTTAGCAAAATCTAGCTAGTGCTGGCACATCTATAGACACTGATAATTCTTCTATGTAGACATCGGATAAACCCTGAAGTTTGGTATTAAGCACTTAATAGGTGTGGTCCTACTTACCAAGATGAGCATATCCTCTTCTATTGCCAACACGGATTTTATTTGATTGGTTAATCATAGTATGCTACTGAGAGCTCCACCATAGATATTGCTACATGAGGATCAAGGTGCTTTCCTCCAGCACAACTTTTTTTTAATCCTAGCAGAGATTATTTCAGTTGTCAACTCAGAGTGCACTATAAATCAAAATAAACACACAATTACTTATATGAAATAGCATCCGCATTGCTAACAACTGAAATCACAATACCCTGAAAAGTTATAAATAAAGACCTTGAAGTCCAGACCAAGAATCATCTCTTTTTTATCTTACCTTCTTCTTCCTTCCATACTTCAGGCTGTTAACAAACAAGTTATTGTCATATCTGGGAAGAATATAAAGCCTTGCTTAGAAAGCATAACTTTTACTTTACTCCCATGGACAAAGACAAATTCCTTAGGAAAACTGTGCAATGAGTTCTAAGTTGTTCAGAACAGAAGGGTCCAGCTGAAAAACGTTTTCCTCTAGCAAAGAGGGTCCATACTAACCTAGAATCCTGGACAGCAGTGTAATTTACTTATAGTATATAATACTAGTGCTAAAATTTTAACATATGGGAATTTTGCAGTGAATAACACTTAATGGGATATTAAGAGGGGTGTTTTGGCTGTGGTCATAAGTCATTTCATGAGAAGAATTTGGATCTATCCCCCAAACTTTGTGATTTTCTTTTAGGCAGTTCTTCTCTAACACACTGGATTATCACTTTGTGATCCACTAAATTTTCTCATTCTTTTAAGATGGTCATTTCAGCATAGCACTAAGAAAGTAACTTATTATTTTAAGCTGGTACAAAGAGTGCCTCAGGGTCACCAATACTGGCACCAGAATAACAGGTCTGACTCCCATCAGCCTGAGGCGTGGGAGTTCCTGGGACCATTTCCAATCCAGACCTCCTTCTCACAGCATGAACGTTAAGGCTGACACTGTTCCAGAGTCTAACCTGAAAAGGAGTTTTTAAAAGCCTATAATTATACTTGTTCAGCCTTGCAAAGTCGTTGCAAAAGTTAACCAGCATAGGCAAAAAGTCTGCTCATACCACATTCACAATAAAGAACAGTGATAATAACAGACTAGAGGAAAGGAAGATACCTACCCCTCAAAATAAACAAAACAACAACAAAAAAACCCACAAAAAAACACCCAAAACCCCGAACAAAACTGCCCACGTACCAGAAGCATGTAAGACTTCTGTGAGACTGCTCATTTTCCCCTCAGATTTTGACAAGAGTATGACATGCCTTTAATTTTCACATCTTGAGCCATGTTAAAGTCAGCCTACCTTTCTGCACATGAAAACACTGCTGTCCTACCAATACTAAATTCAGCTAAAGGAATAAAGAGCATTTCAGTAGTCATTCCCACACTACAAAGCTTCCATCTACTGGGAAGATATTGCAAGATAGCAAATTCCTGCAAAGAAACATCCAAGAAGCAAAGAAGAATCAAAAAAATCATGTTTTCTAGAAAAAGAATACCCACAAAACAGAAACTTTTTGTTTTCTCCTTAAAAGACAATCTGAAAAAGTTACTGCAAAATAAAAATCTATCCTATTTGTTGTACTGATACTACTCAGAAGGGTTTTCCTTCCTGTACTGGTGGTTTTCCCCATTCCTTTTCAAATTAACTGGTCCTTCCCTCTCATTATACATCAGGTCTCCAGTACTGCAGGGCAGAAGAGATCACAGCTACACCTGCCAGCATTGCCCTTCTGTGCTCTGCAGCCAGAGACAAACATCTGTTTCTTAACCAGCGGTGCCAAGGAAGGAGTCTCTGTCTCCAGACTCTTTTTACCCCCTGTGCTTCCACTACCATCCCCTGTTCAGTAAACAGAGTAACTAGCCACCAAACAGCAATTCTGTGAGGGCACATGGTCATGTCCAAGGCAAAAGCTAGCCAGATAACAGCTCACATGAATCACTCAGAGACTGGTGAAAGCAGTCATCTCTTCTACCACCGTCTTCTGCTTCTGGACAAAGATCTCTCCATAGCCTGGAGTCCTCTGGGGCCAGAAGACACAAATTACAAGTCAGAAATTCTCATAATAAGAAAGAAGTACAGCAACTTTCATTGGAAATCATGCTCCAAAATTCCTTGGCACTTTTTAATCTCTCTCCCATACAATGATTAATCTCACCACCTATACAAAATTTCATCTTCATCTTAAAATTTATTAACCAATCCTCCCACTAAAAGCTAGAATGAAGTTTGCCATTAAGAAGTGTTTTTGTAATAATATTCTCTGCACAAAAGAGTTTTCATTTTTCTTGAAAATGGCAAGCATGCAGGCAAAAGCACAACCCACCAGGATGAAAACTCAGTGAATCAGAAACCAAAAAACATTGGCTTTACATACCACTGCCACTCCACTGTTGACCTCTCAGCCCTGAATCTCTAGGATCCTCATTCTAGAGGTGACCTTCAAAATACCAGTCTGAAAACTAAAACTTCCCAACACAGTGGCTGATGAAGACTTTAAGGATATTCTTGTCTCTAAATGTCCCATTATGCATCATACAGCCAATCCACCTAGCTACTTCACTGTCTTTCCCTTTCCCCAGCAATTCTAATGACCTCACCTTTTCTACTACTTCATATCTCAGTTGCTACATCAACCATCTTTCTCTCAGATTCACTAACTGATTAAGAAAAGGCAAACAGAAATTCAGAAATTCATTCAGAATTATGCAAGCAATTACAATGACTAGTTACTAATCCCTTTTTTGGGATGGTCACCTACTCTGTTTCTCAGCATCTGTCCACTAGGTAAAGACTTCAAAACCAGAGGAGACAAGACTTATTGCTACTCCCATTGACAAGCATTTACCTTAAGCAGCAGATCCTCACACTCTCAGCTCTAGGCATCTCTGGCTTAAATACTTCTGTCAGAAATAGGCTTGCTGGTCACCTTGCTAATACCGCATCTTCCACATTCTCTCTTCCATGCACCAGGACAGTTAGCTAAGTCAGTCAAGCTGAATTCATTTCTGTCTCTAAGAACACGTATTATTTCACTATTTGCCTTCAGCTCTTAGCATGAAGCTCCCAGCATACCTTGTACACAAAGAACAGTCTTCCCTTGCCTTGTTTATTGAGGGTATGTTAGGCAACTGCAAAGAAACTAAGTGCGAAAATTGTTTTCCAACACTGCTGATTTTTGCTTTGTTTTCCTCTACCTTCCCCCACCTCCCTCCTGTCCCAAAACCTGAATCACAGGCATGGTGCATCTGGAAGGGTAACTGTGGTCTGCAGCTCATATGGACAACTTCAAACCAGGGCTCATGAGGGGGAAGGAGGAGGGAAGTTAGAGAAAAAAAATAAAAATCACATGGACTAGAAATGTAAGATGCAATGAAAGGTTATCCTTCCCTATTTGTTATTGTGTTCCTTCAAGGGACCCTGGCTTTCAGCTCTAGTTTTTGGCCGGAAAACTCCCCAAGCTTAATTTTACTGAACTCATAAAACAGGGCCCTAGGGATGATACAATACTCTGTGCAACCTCTAAACAGAGTGAATGACTAACACAAAATGACAAATGAAAGGAAATTCCACCTAAACTGTCTACTTGTGACCAAACATTCCAGCTTGGAGGTTGAGTAATATCCCAAGTGGACCTGAGCTCTGGGCAAACGTTGTGACAAAGACATCCTTTTCATTCTGATTTTACTTGTTTTTAATCAGATTCTGTTATAACAGAAGTTGGGTCAAGAAAGGGATCTGTATTTAATTTCACCAAGGTAGCTCATTGGTCTCAACTCAGACACTAACTGAAAAGTATTACTTGGATACAAACTTATTTCTTGTTTGCTTTACAATCAACCCAGTTTGAAAGAGAGTCCTGAAACTCTCAAAGATACTCTTCCAATAACTCCGCTTTAAAAAAAAAAGTCCACAAAATAACCTTTAACGACATAGATCTTTTTACAAGCAAACTCAGACATAAATACTGTACTTGAACAGAGAACCAGAAGCGGAGATCTCTTGAACTTCTGCCATGAATCGCTACAGAGCAGAATGCAGGCACAGTCTGCCACACAACCCTGGGATACGCTGGGGAAGCTGTGAGAGGAGCAAGGTTCAGAGGATCCTAGCATCAGTGCTCCGATTTTCCAGTTCAAAACACAAGAAGCCAACAAAAGCTTACCTTCCTATCCTCTCCTCCACACTACATTAAAACAGATTTCATCCATAGCAAATTACTCCTGCCCACAAACTTGAGATTGCCTCCACCTTGTCTGTTTTTCCCCCCCATCTCCAACAGACTAATGGAAAACATAAAAAAAAAATCTCAAGTGGCAGCCAACATAGTTGAGTGTTCATCAAGAACATGTGATGCTGAAGATGGACAACTACAGAAGTTGTCCTAAATTTTGGCAAGGAAGGCTGCGTGTAGTTTTGGCAACAAACACCAAAATGGCACAAAGCCACCCAGAGTGGGCCCACATTGCTACAGTGATATCAATGTTGGCCAAGACATCTGGGTAACCTGGAATGCATTTACTGTACACATATGTGTCCCTCCAACACAACCTGACCAGTAGGACAGAAGCAAGCATTGATGAGCATATATTCATCCACCAGCCACTGAGCTGCACAAAATTTAGTCCCCCTATGGATGTGAGACTCAACTATTTAAACTGCTTTAATGGCCTCAAACCATATAAGCTTTGTTCAGCTGAAAACATCTCCAGCAAATCTACAGTTCTTCGTATTTCCTACCCACAAATGAGTCAAAAGCATAATCCTGCTTTAAAAGAAACTTTATTGGGTCTTACTGACATTTCACTGGAAGCTTTTCTTTTTGATTGGATATTTATACACACATTTTTAAAAAGTCTCTCTCTCTGTAAATACACACATACATACATATCAAGTATATAAATATTTGAAGTGGAATATGACCAGACCTATCTACTAGAGCAAAGTCTGACTGAAGTCAGCTGAACAGTGATCAGGAGAAAAAAGCTTTCTGCTAGACAGGAACTGGTGAGGAAGCAGTTTCACAAGTACTCAGAGTATTTCTGATACAAACCAAGCAAAAGACAAAAGTGGCAGATCCTTGTCACAATCATTTTGCAACATTTCAAATTTCTTACCATAGTCTAATGACTGCTCTGGCAAGGATTTTATTTGCTGAAGAACCTCAAATACATAAGCTTCTAAGTGTAAAATTACCTGCAAACACTCCACGTCTACAGAGACAATGAAGAAGAGAAAATTGCTATACAAATTACACCAGTGCTACTATAAGCACATCATTACAGTAGAAAGGGGGGAAAAGCATCTGATGTCAAGGAAAGAGCACGCTTCTGGGAACCTGCTCTGATATACTGCATGGGGTGCAAGAAGGCAACCATGCAGTCTGAGGTACTGGTGCTCTCCACGTGTTTTCTCATTGCACTGTGCTATTCCAGAAGCACAGGAATATCATACTCCAATCTGTAAATTAACAAGAGTGAAGATTCAGAGGAATGAAAATGTCACCTTCCTCTAGGAGTACAAAACAAGTCTAAATGCACCGACACTCCCCATGAGAGGGGAACATTCATTGGGTCTTCTCTCTGGGAAAAGCCAGACAGAAACTACAGCTGTGTACTGCATGGATTTGCTAAATCCACTGGCACATGATACTCCGTGGAAAGTCATGGACCCTGCTCCCTCACTGCCAGGCCCATAGGGAATGTGGGTGTACCAAGACTCTCCACCCAAGCGCCTGCAGCGCATGCTGCAGACTTTCCTGCTTTTCCTTCTGGGTGTTTCCAGGATGACAGCCAGCACAGAGACCCCCTATGCTTGAGCATCATGCTGTGCCTCTGTGTTAAACATTACTGCTGTGATTCTGGGGAAGCTGAAGCAGTGAAAGTCACTTTGCTATTGTTTTGAACGGTTGGGAAGGATTTTACCTTTTTCGACCTGCCACCTTACAGAGCAGGTATGAGAACCTAGCTACACTTTTGATAGGAAAGGAAGCAGGGCAGTATTTTCTGGAGAATGGCTCCTGTTCAGGTACCTCAGCAAAAGAGAAAAACCTCCACAATTTTCAGCATCCAGCTGATAAAGGCCTTAGGGTGAGGAAGTCTTTGGCCTTTGTCTACTTGAAAAATACTGCTGCAAATGACACACAGCAAATGTACAGAGCCAACAGTTCCATAGAAACTGCTGCCTATTCAACATAAATGAAAATCCAACTGCCTGTGTCTAGTATGGCCCCGCCGGCTCCTTTTTCAGTCCTGACTGAACAGTCCTCTTTTAGCCAGAGAATGTGAAAGGTGTGAAGGATGCCCTTCCTTCCAGGCCTTTTCTCATATGCTTGGGCAAACCATAAGCAGACTTATGTAAAAAGAGGTAATGGAAGCTACATATCAACCACAGCTCACACAGGGTAACAGCCAAATGGCTCTGTTTATTGTAACCTCTATGCCTAGAGAAGTTTCTTTTATTCTTAAAATAGCATCGGTCACTGCAGAGTGGAGACACACGGAAATTGAAGACTATATGTACACATACATATTGTCACAAATCTTGGGGCTTCTACATAACATTCATTTTAATTAGTTTTAATTGATTTGCATCTTACTGTACTGCAGCTTCTGTAGATCAATGAATATATCAATATTAGGTGTTAAATAAGAATATTAAAAGGCCCCTCTAATGCATAATTTACTTCATGGCAAACAATCTCTTCCTCTCAGTTCATTACTACTGCAAATTTGGAACCTCATCTGAAAGGGTTTCCCTAATGCATTTCCTAGAAATTAAATTATTCATACAAATATGATTTACATTATGATTTTTTAATTTTATTTGAGTAGCACTGTGGGAATGTGCTATTTTCTTAACTGAATGAGAATGAAAACTTGAGGGAACATAACAAGCTCTGAGTTAGAACATACTTCTTTTTATTTTGTTTTTTGTATCCCAGTAACCACGTCAAAGTCCTGACCTAGGTCAAGATCTCATTGGCCAGGAACTCTGCAAAGCCATCGTAAGGAAAAGGTCCCCAGCATAGAACAGCTTGCGAAATAAACACACGATGGAAAAGGGGGAGGCAAGACCCTGAGTACCATTATTCCCACCTTGAAAAGTAGGGATGGAGATGCGGGCTGCTGGAAGCCACAATGAGTTAAGCCAAGGAGTCTGAACTATGGTAAGAAAATGGAACTGGACTCTATTAAACATATCGTAAGATGTGATCATTGCTTACAATGGGAATATTTCCTGTACTACAGGTCTCATTATTCTAGTGGAAAAGGCATGACAAGATCTAATGGCCAGGAGCCAAAGCCAGGCAAATTCAGAGACATAAAGGGTGACCGTTTCTAAAAAGGGAAAGTAGGCCATTAGAGTTGCAACACTAGTACGTAGGGACACAGTGACTTCTCCAGCTCCCGGAGGCACTGAAATAGAGCTGAATGTCTGCCTAAAAAGGCAGAGATGCTGTATCCCAGAATTCTCAGGCCTCATGCAAGAATCACTACTCATATTGCACGGTCTGTGGTCATCTTCAATGTCAAACTCTTCTGGCTTTAACCAAGTCAAGAGCAAGCTCTCATATTCCAGCCTTTTATCTTAGCTACTTCCTCTCAGAGATCACATAACCATTGAAAACACACCAGAAGCTAGACAACAGAAAGGTGCCATCAACAGCTGATGGTGTGAAACCACACAGTGCAAGAGGAAACAGGGAGTGGCAAAGAGTGCAAGGGTCTATCTGTCAAAAATATACCAATAGAACTTGATGTTTCTAATACTGACAGCAGCTGACAAAAACACACGTACCCCACATTCCCTTCCTATCAGCCAGGGAGGGAAGAATTTCCTACACCATTCCCTGAATTTATACTGTGCAGAAGGAGAGGGTCAACAATACCATCACCTTTGAGAAGCAGCACAGGTCTCAGGAATTCATCACTGAGGTACAAACCAGGAATTAGCAGATGCAATCCATACACACAGAAAACGATTTACACCTGCCTTAGACAGGGAATGGGGAAGTGCTCAGCAGGTCCCCAAAGTTGTCCTGCTCAGACAATTTAATAAACAAAACAGTCTCTAAGTGCAGAGGAAAAATCCTGGCTTCAAGAAATTCAACAGGGGAGCTGCTATAGCAGCAGAGTTTCCCCTCCAGGTTCCACTCCCAACTGAACCACTAACCTGCTGTATGACCTTGAACAGCCCTTCACTTCCCCATGACTTGTCGTCAGCCTTTGCGTGCCTTGGGGAGCATCATGTGACTCCTGCTCCACATACATGCAGTGCCTAGCATAGCAGGGCAAGAGGTCCTTGGCATTTCCACAGTACAAATGCTACCACTAATACCATTCACAGACCAATCCTATTCCAGCAATTACTGTGTGGCTGGGTGTTACCTCACTGAGCTACACAAGTCCTGTTTTGGGGAACAAAAGTCACAGCACAGCTGTACCAGGAAGGATTGCTCACGTGCTGGTGACAGGTGTGGATCTCTTCCTTGTACAAAACATGGAACATTACATGCTGTTCCATAATGCCATTGAAATCATAAGCATTGCATTCACTGAGTTAGGCCTCAAAACTGAGCAGTTTCCTGTCCTATACATGGCCCTTTTTTGAAGTAGCTGTATGGACACTAAGGGGAGCAGGGAAAAAAATATTATTGTAATAAGCAAGAAAACAATACTGGAGATCAATTTAAGATTCAGCTGCACATTCTATTAAAGGACTAGACAAAGTTTAAATACTTCCACTGCATTAATCTGACCAGCTCAAAGACAGTTAAAAGGACAAGTTTTGGGGGTCGGTTGGGTTTTTTTGTTTGTTTTGGGGGTTGGGGGTTGTTTGGTTTTTTTAAATGTCTGTCTTATAATTGACCTTATGGGCAGAGAGAAATTACCTGCAAATGGCTTAATGATCTGCCATTCATGCAGCCAACAAGAAAAAGAGTATGTGGTTTCTTTCAATACCAGGTTTTGGACAGAGCTAGTCTTAAAATTCTGAGAGCTAACTTTCCACTCCAGTGCCTTGCAGCTCAGTTCTAAATAATGGCCACCAAACAGGAACAGCCAGAGAAGAAACAAGTTTTAATTAGTTGTACAGTGAGGGTCTTTGTCCCACAGACAGATTTGATTATATCACTGATAACCTTCACAAGGCTTGTTATTGCATTACACTACGCCATTATCCTGAGCTGAAGAAATTTTCCACACACCCCAAACAGACTTAGCATCAGTGAAAGAATAATGTCAGAAGTCCCTTTCAGATATTTTGGTGGGATTCTTCTGTTTGACTGAGTTTGCTCAACTGGGATGGAGCCAGGAGAGCCCATCGGTGGAGCTGCAGAGTGGTGAGCGATATCAACACAGACCACTGCCAACTCCTTGTTTACAGGGCTTGTTTGTAAACCTGCTTATGGTGTTTTTATGGGTACATGATGTGCCTTACATTAGCTCCTGAGAATAGAACCTGTTAGCTACAGACCAATGTACTCTGCATAAACTCAGACAAGAAATACCAGCACTGATATTACCTGATACGCTGTGACATTCAGGCATCACTTGCTATGATTACATACCCCAGGCTTTCATGGAATTGGTCAAGTCATGGAAAAAAATGCCTCAAAAACAGAGCGAGCTGTTTTCTCCATGACTTCAGCCCCTCCACTGCATTGCTGTGCACTTGTGAGAAGTACACCTAGCATTGTGTTTCACTCCCCCTCGCTAGTGGCCCCCATATGGTACCAGGCAAGGAGAAAAATCAGAACCTCTGTTCTACAGCGATACAGGGAAAAGAAAGGGTTTGGATCCAGCAGGCTTGTTGTGTGAAGGTAAGTGATCCCACGAATAAGGACATGCAACTTTGATTTCCAGTTACTGCACTGGCCAAGAATGAAGCCTTCGTGCTGTACTTAGATAAGTAGCTATAATTTAGTAGGGCACAGAGAGTAGTCATTAACAGCAGGATTCCTTCACCCCTTCCAAAGGAGGGAAACCAGAAAACCCTTCACATACTGTCTCCCTATAGGATACAGGAGATCTGATCCTCCTAGCCCATGCACAGCTTATACTGCAGGTGTAAGTTCACCAAGGGACTAGCTCTAGCTCACAGCAAGACAGTTGAGAGTAGGATCAAGCATTTCCATCTCTTCCATTCACTACTACTGGGGTAGATGGAGCCCTCAATGTGCTTGCAGGGGGGCTGGCTCTAGCAGTTATGTCTTATCTGATATAGAACTGATAGATGGCAGACTGCAAAATTTGGTAGCTTTGGTGATGAGCAGAGAATGACCTCATATATAATAAGTAACAAAAAATAAATTGGTAATAACATAAACATATCCTGAAGCAGATGCAAGAGTCATATTTTTTTTATACCCGCGGCTTCATCACTCCACTGGTCTTGTGACGTCTCTGGGGGAGGAAGAAACCAACAGCCAGTAACGTCCCTGGACAAAGTACAAATTGCCTGAGTTCACAGGTGTGTACTCCTGAGTGGGGCTCAGGGAAAAGGGTTTTCTGTTCTGTTCTTTGTATGTTCAGATTCAGACATACAAACCAAGGAAGAAAAAAAAATTACACCTTTGACTTTTTTTCTTCAGAGTCTCTCATGAGTTCTGGCATCTGTTCACCCTCACGGCAACAGATCTCTACTGTCATTGCCCTTCCTCATGCACCCTTCACAAGCCTGGATTATTGCTGGTTCACATATCTTGGCAGGATGGCTGGGCAGGAGTTTTCTCTCCTTCTCTCACCTCCCTGCTGGGCCCACCCATGTCTGCAGGTTTCCCAGCCAAAACTGTCCAAATGGCTTTTTGCTGGAATTCAGTGGGGCACAAGCTCTCCAAAGGGAGGGCCCAAGGCTGCTGAACCAGTGGGGACAGCACACGCGAATCTCCTGTAACGGGTAGCCAGGACAGTTCTTCTGAGGACAAGGACAACATCATGCTCCTCTCAGCCAGACTTGCTCACTCTCTTTCAGAGAATGCAACACCACAGCACCTCTAATGGATGCCTGCTAGGCACATACATACTCATGACTGAACTCTGATATTGTAGATAGTACAGGGTGGTCTAACATCAACAGCTGTGGTGGACAGATTTTGGTTTACAATTCCCCCTCCTGCCTTCCTCACCATGGGTTGCATCCTGCCTCTCTCTTCCCAGCAATGGCCAGCCCTCTCCCCTCCCTGCCACAGCAGTGACTGCCAAGCACAGCCTCAAGACCATCCACGCAATGCCAGCAACAAGGCACTGCCACAGACTGAAACCTGACAGAGCCTCCAATGCTGGCTAAAAATCCCTGGACATTTGCCCCTCAGTAGCAACTGATTCCCCATCTCCCCCCGCTGGCTAAAAATCCCTGGACATTTGCCCCTCAGTAGCAACTGATTCCCCTTCTCCCCCCAAAATACACACACCTCCTGTCAACAGCAGCAGCATTTTGGCTTTGTGTTGGAGGACAAGCTCAGCTGCTGGAGTGTGCAGTCATAGCTCAAAACAGCGTTCCCCATCTCCTCCAGGGAAGAAGTTGGTGGGCCGGATGGATCAGCGCAGAAGCCTGGAGCTGCCCTGCAGGCTGCCAGTTGGACCACACGTAACACTTCCAGCAGTTGCAGCAGGCTGCTAGCGTCTCTGATGGCTCCGAGACAATGCAGTGCTACCTCTTCCACCAGAAGGCTTATAACAATGTACTAACATCTGTAACACACATATAACATCTAGTCATCCTTTATAAACTAAGCTTTTATTCCAAAGTCCTGTTTATGAAGCTATTCTGAAGCATGATCCTTTTCTCTAGCAAGAGGTTTTAAAGTCTCGCCTTTTTACAGAGTGAAGAAAGCAATTATTCTTCCTACCACTGCCTTTCCATTAATTCTTCTGCACAGCTCTGTCTGTTTGCATTAATTATTCCCTCAATCCCTCTCTCTTCCTGAAGAACTGAAAAAGTGTTTTGGAGAAAACCATGGGTTTGAGTCAGAAATCAACAGAAAACCACTAGCCTGGGATCAGTCAGCTCCTTAAGCATCAGTTTGAAGTTGTTTGCCTAAGACTTATTTTAACTCCTTAGAGCAAACCTACTGATGGCAAGTCCAAACATTCATTTGCATCCCAGTGCCGCACATAGTTATTAATTTTTTTTTTACTAGAAATTACGGTGCTGAAAAAGCAAAGCGTACAGCTAAGATCACAATTACAGCAAATAATTAACCACTCCGGATTTAATATATCTCTCTGCAAATGTTTCTCTCATATTAAGGCCTTTGGCAAATTGAGAAGTATGGTAAATCATATAGCAAAATGAGCTTGGTCATTGCAAGATGGGGAAAATAGTATTCAGCTGAGACATAAAATTCCAACTTCAAACTGAAGAATACTTTCTCTTAGTCTTGTAACATTTCTTAGCACTTTTTTAATCAACTGAAACACCCTAAAAGAGATCATTTCGCAACATCATCTGTTGAGTGGATCTTCAGGTACTAATAAAAACATTACAAGATATTTTCAGGGCGTCTGACTTTGCCAGAGCCATTGCATGCTTTAGTCATTTGCATATACAGCATTCATTCAAATCCTGAAAAAGCCTTTTGCTCCAATACCAGAATTATTACAAGAAATGCTTTGCTGAAAAAGAAAAGTAGGCAGAACCACAGACAAACAGCTATATTGCACTCCAGCTCAAGGTGTGAATCCTCACTTAAGGGAGAAGTTATTGGGAATTTTCAGACTTGTAGCAAGGTGATACTCTGAAACTCTTTCCAGCTATAACCCACTTCCATTCTTTCAGAAGAGTTAATCTTCCGATATATATTTTAGTTAAAGTAAGAGAGAGAACACTAAAACTATTTCTTAACTATATAAAGAAGTTTTTAAGATCGCTTTCTCTCCTTTGTGCCCCAGTCACAGTGGTTTTGCTATTGATTGCATTGCTGGTTGAGTCTTTCTAAGCAGCACTTTGACCACAGTTTTGTCCCTTCACCTTCTCCTGACTTGATCTCTTCCACATCAGAACATACTTCTTTGGCCTTCAAAATCAGTTTGCTAGAAACTAAAACAACTTAAACAACTTAAATATGTAACTTGCTGTAAAGCATTAGAATAATACTGGAGTATAGGAAATCAGAATGTTGTATTCTAATTAGTTGGCAGGTGGTTCATAATCATGATAAATTTCATACTCTAGTTGACACATTTTCAAATGTTAATGTCCTCTAGAGGAATAAACTGTGTTGTAATGACTGGAATAATGGCTTCTGAGGTGAGCATTCAGCTTATTACGGTTTCAAGCCCTGGCACTCAATGTACATAGGTGTTAGCTATCCACTCTACAAAATGGAAATAATTATGATTGTATAATGAAAAAGGTTTATAGAAAAGGGGTTGTGAAGAGGATTTGAATCATGGAGAGAACAACCTCCTTCATCAGTGTGAAACAATAGTTAATCAAGTACTGTATATAACATAGCAGACAAGCACTCACAGGCATCCCAATAGCCACAATGTTCCAGATAACTGCAGCAAGTTTCTTGGTGGTTGTGTGGTTTGAGCACAAGTAAAATTCCAGTATCCTGCTTCCTTCTCTCCCACCCTTCCCCCCTCACCCCCACTTACTGTGAGCTGGTTTGTAAGTTCAGTTCAATGGCAGCCAGTAACCAAAGCAAGAAGGGCATCCGTTGAGAAGCAACAAGGACAGTTTTAAGGATTGCCTTTTTTGGACTGTAACAAAGGATTTGGATCTTTTCTCTTGTGAATCATGCGCTCCTTATAGGCAAGTGCTGTAACTCCACACTTTCCTTCTCGCCTAATGCTCCTACATTCCTCACCAACAAACATAAACACACACAAATATTAAAGCCTAAGCCAGCCTAATAATTACACAACATGAATAACAACAAAGGTGGTGCAGAACCAGCATCACTCCCTAGACTTCTTTTCTTTGGGTATACAGTTCCCCTTCAAGTACTTTCTCAATACCCAAATGTTCCCATGCACAACCATAAAGTAGCATTCTCCTCGAACAACCTACTTCTGATAGCAAGTGGAATTAGCCCAGTTTGTATCCACTGATGATCCCGTGGTCATGGACATAACGCATTGTCCTCTTAATAATGACTTGTGTTTCAATGTCAAGAATACCATAATGATTTATGCCTTCAAGACAAGCAGAATCATCTGTTGAGCAGCAGTCATGGCCGCTTTTGCTGAAGTACTGCATAATCCTACCCTTGCCCCCGTAACATTGCTTTAAAAGTGTCCTCTGTCAAGAACCACTCTGCAGTCAACATTGCTGACCATGTGTTATTAATTAAGTAATTTTACAAAATTAGAAATACAAATCACATTGTTTCAACCAAAATAACAATCTACCAATTATTGTGCCAACAGAAATGACTTGTAACTTTTGGCAGGTCTTTTCCCTTTGGTCATTGTTTTCTTAGTTATTAACAAGGTTACAGTTGGTCCTTTTGATTAAAAAGTTTTTTGGCCAGAATCACTGCTATGGGAAAACAAAACTTGCAATTCAATATCCTTCTAGAATTCTTTTGAAATTTGATCTCAGCACCAATGAGGGAGGAAGGTGAGAGGCCACAGAAGACATATACTGTAACTTTTAAATTTTCTTTCCAGCCTAAGATTCTTAACAATGAGGCAAATACAACTGGAAAGCAAAAAAGAGTATTTTTGGTCATTTATCTCCCTGTTAAGTACACACCATATTACTGAAGAACTGACTGTAACATTAAGCCTTTAAAAATATGAATTAGGCTTATGGAGTATACAAGCTAGAATAAGGCTACATGTGAGCTGTATCTCCATGACTCTTTCATAGCAGAGCATCCACATAGTCCTTTCAGATCCTCTAAAGGAAAATAAAATTCAGGACAACGGAATCCATGGCTTTCTTGAACTAGAAAAGAATCTTTAAAGGTGTATTTATTAGTGAACATACAGAAAGAAATATCAGGAAAAAAAATTTTGATTTTTAGTGTGATGAAAACAACAACATAGCTGATTGTAACAAATATTTCAACACAAGACCTGATCCTGCTAAACATGCCTCCAAAACCAATCCTTGTTCTTCAACACTTAGCACCAAGAGTGCTATGGAAGTAGTTTCATCTTAGGAAGATTATTTAGAAGGTAAATCATGTGCAACAGTGCACTGCTGTACTCCCACTGGGGGAAAGCTTAGTGCTTAGGCCTTCAGCAAAATTAAACTTCCATGCATTTGCAGTCGAATGGGAGCCTACAGAAATATGGACTGCCTTCATCCACTGCAATTTACTGCAATAAATAATACCAAAAAGGGGGGCAAGACAAGACCTGTACTTCACTTGTTCCTTCAAAAAAGGTTATTAAAGCCAGACAGTGAACCATTCCTGTCATATATGAGAGAGACAACATCATATAGAGGGACACAAATGTGCAGTAGCAGAAACAAGCAAAAGAGTAGGGAGCATTTCCAGGTTTCTCTATGAACTGGCTTGTGCCAGGTACCTCAGACTGGATGTTTAAACAAGCATGTTAAACACTTCAAGCTTGGAAGATTTTAAGGCTTGGGTATAATTGACTAAACAATTCAGAAAATGGCACACAGGAGTGTCAACCCTGCATGTCAGCAACAGCAAAGAATGAAGTCTACCCTTCTCCATTGTTTTGTTTTCTTGCTCCATCAGAAACACCAAGAACAGATAACAAATCCAAAGAGTAATCATGGGAAAACATAATTTTCAAGAAATAACAGACTAGATCTTCCACAAGACAGGCAAACTGAAGAGGTTCGGATATTTTTTTTTCGTTTTGCACCTCTCCGATCTGGCCCCTAAAAGGAATACACCACTATCTGTTGTATTTAGAGCTCTGGCAAACAGCACACAGGTGTATGCAAGTTACTTCAGCAGCTTTCATATCTCGTCCTTTGCAGTATCCCAGCAAAAGTCCTGGTACAGCTACCATTGGCCATCTTCAAATTTTTCCTTTTCCCAGTCATGCAGCTAGAATAAAAGCCACCTCTTCTGCTCTGACATGGTGCTTTGCCTGGGAGTGAATCAAAAAATTTCTTACTCAAGAAACACTTTTCCAGAGCCAGTTCACTCCATTCTTGGGGGGAGGGAGAGGCCAAGGAAAAAAAAAATAAAATCAAGCCCTTTGAAATTAACCCTTCAAAAGAGGACGCTGAAAAGCAAATGTTGAGTGTTATCACTTTGACTGCAGTGATAGCAAGGCTAAAATTAAGATGTGGAGTAGTCTTGCTTGACCTTAGAAGAGAAAGATCATGCATTTCAAGACTTCTCACTATTAGTTAGATTTATGCAATGCTGCACCAGTGACACTCGCAGAATGTGCATTATGCTTGGCAACAGGCCTACAATCTAGCCACTTACTTCCATCATGTATTATATTGTAGAAACAGTCACACCTGCAAAGCCTATGACAAATGACATTTCATTAACTTTGAAGACTGCTGGATCATTTTGCCAGGTTACATGTGAGCCAGGCCATAGCAGTCCTTTCAACAGCCTATCATGAAAAAAAAGTCACTATAATGTCCCAAATATTTCAGGGAGTAAATACTTCTCAATTTGTTGATGATAAAGTTCTGTGTCAATTAGATGTAATGGGATAAAAGCCTATCATTAGAGATTCTAGGCCACACAAGTTTAGAATAGTATTTCCCACTGCTCTTTTTGTCACTTCCCCACCACCCTTTCTCTCTCTTTTATTTATTTAATTTTTTACTGTTTCAATAAATAGCAGAGCAGTCCAGTGCATTTCACACAATCTGCTTTCATGTCAAACAATCTTTCCAGGTATTTTATTTCATTCCCTTGATAATTTCATGGGATCAACAAATCAAACTGTGAGGTTTTACAAACATGAAAATGTCAACAGAAGAACATAGGATATAACACCTCAGCTGCTTTCTTTCCAAACAGAAGGATTCTTTTCTCCCCAACTTGCCTTAGCTTAGTTACAACAACAAAATCCTGTTTAAATCATACATATTATAAATATATTAAGACGCTAGTCTGTGCTGCTGATAGAGAAGAGTTTACAAAATAGGTCTTTGTATAACAAGTCAGTGTTTTGCTCACTGTGACTTCTGTTGCCCTGAGTAATAGCACTTCTCTGCTCTCACGGAAGGGGAGGTGGCGATTACTCACATGTACAAAGCTAAGCACATTTTTAACAGCTTTGCTACACCAAGGCTCAAGACTTTGAACAACAAGGCTTCCATGTGAAACTTAATACAGCTTAGACTGAGTCCTGCAATTGGATCCCACAAGTGTGCAAAGTTCTGCAGGCAACAGATCCACAGCATAATTCAGCTCCTGAGGGCATTAACTGCACCCCAGTGGCCTCACAAAAATCTAAGGAGCAAGAAAGTAATCACTTCAGCTCTACAGTTATGTCTCCAGGCTGTTTTGGAGGTCCTGAGCATCACAGGGTGAAAGTCCTACGGTATTGCTTGTGTGGAGAGAAAAATACTTATAATAAACAGGCAGGTCCCTCTTCTGCCTTGCCAGAGACAGAGGCTGCCAAGAGCAAGCACCAAGAGTCTGGCTCTTGATGTGCACACACTAGTCCATCAGTCTCCACTAAAACTTATCCTGAAGAAGTCATCAGGAACATCACAATCCTTCACAGTTAAACTGTCCCCTGTGAACAATATTGGGGTGCACACCAGATCACAGCTTACACAGATCGCTGTCAGAAAACCCCTGCAGATCCTCCCTCAGAATGAGGGCTGGCCCTCTATGCCACCTCATTGCACGTTTAGATGTCAGAGCCTTCCTCTTCCTCTGAGCCTTGCTCAGCTATGGAGGAATTCAATCAGGATTAAGCAGCATGAACTGCAAAGTCCTAAAGCTGCCAGATCTCTGTCGGTGTTTGTTGGCTTCTCAGGGAATCATGCTGGCAACATTTGTAAGTGTACTGAAAAACTATTTGCAGCTTGAAAACAAGACGCGCACAAACAAAAATCTATTAAACAGGTATTATTAATCTTCCTACTGCCCCCGTTCTTTTTCCCCAACTACAACCTCTGAAGCCAACTGGGGACATATCCCTATTAGGATCACTTTAATTGTGAAGATGCAAATAAACTCAACAAAATGTAAAGGACCCAGGAAAAGAAATTAAGAAATTCAGGTAATAACATGGCAACACCATGTTGCTGTTCCCTAAGGAAAGGAAACTGCATGGGTAAAAGCACAGCTTTGCTATTGTAAACATGCCTATACCCAAGGCTCATGCTGCCCACACTGCTCTGTGACCTGGAAGTCACATCTCGTAGCATTTGGTAGCTGAAAGAAGCCTGTCATGTACACATGGCCCATAATGATTAAGCCCCATTTATTGTGTTGATCTACTTAAAACAGGCTATACTATTTTGGATCGACTCAGAAGGTTCTGAATCAAACACCACCCCTATGATCTAAACTAGGTATTGATTGATTTATGTCAACATCCTTTTACCTTAAAGCATACTACGGCAGGCTGTATCCATTAATTTTGCCTGTTTAGAAGTTTAAGTTTGTGTGTGTCTGTATTACTATTGTATTTCAACCACATACCCTATAGTAAATAATCTTAATGATCAAATGACAGGCTTCATATCTCTCTGAGCAGAGTTCATCTGATTTATTAAAGTGACACCAGACATTTACTCAAGGAGTAAACAGAGCTGACATTATAGGATGATCTCTGAGGGAAATGCTCCAGGGTAAATACTGAGGAAAAAGAGTGGTTATGCATTCCATTCCTTTGTATTTCTCGTCTAATTCTTTACTTTCTTCTTTTTAATATCCTTGTTAGTATTACAGGATCTTTCATGATCTTTAGGCAATAGTCTCTGAAAGGGAGCCCTTGTAATGTGGTCAGTCTTTACAGAAAAAGAGCAATTGGTTGAATCTGGAGAAGCATCTGGAGAAGCCCAGTGACTCTTTGTCTGAAACACAGTCTCAGCAAAACTGTGACTGCTTGCTCTCCAGTGGGGTCCCGCCTTGAGGCAGAGTCATTGAGGAGCTCTGGATAAGCCTCTTCACCTCATCTCTAGTGACTACTTAAGAACAGTATTGTTGTCCTTCATCCCCAACCCCAGAAAACATCGACCAGATTTACCTTTCCTTGTTAGGATCATGGGTTTATCTTTGTTAATCAGAACAAAGGAAAACAAAAAGAGGAACAATATATATCAAAAAAGATAAAACTTCCAGACTAAGTGCAGTGTTTTCTCTTATGACATACAGACAAAATGACATGGATTGGAATGACTTGACCCAGCAATCCTATCCCTTCTGTGAATGACAGTAAGAAGCTGTGTCACTCACTTTTGATAGCCAATTGAATTAAAACTTAAGATAGCTATTCTGTTATTTGCATAGAAAATCAGCACTACTCTCCTTCAAATCTAGAGCACCACAATATCCTGTGTCAAGGCACTGCTCTGGTGACCATCTGTCCCCACCTGCATCAGTGCAGAAAGCAAACCTCCTCAAGGTAAAAGGAGGAGGAGCTATTCCGACAAGCAGTTATTCATAAGCAAGGTACAAGGTTTCACACTAAAAAATGCATGGAAAAAAACTCGGAAGAGCCTTAAAATTACACTCATGGGACCAAAATGTTTTCCGTGCTCACACTTACACCAACCAAAGCCAACAGAAAAGGAAATGGATTACTGTAATTTTTTAAATCACAATCAAGAGCCCAACACAGTAAGATGCATCTGAAGAGTGGAAACAAAATGTCAGAGCCAGGAGGGCCACAAAGGTCTTCTTTACAGCTTTCAGTTTTACAGAGAAGTACTTGGATGCTCTGGTGACTGCTGGTGAGAGGATATACCCTCAGACGATGAATCAACATCCACAGGCAGTACAAGAGGCCGGGTTAGGCGTGGAGCACAGCACAAGAAGTCATAGCACCTAGAAGGCAACTCTCAGTGGTCTGGCAGCATGTAAGCATTAACTTTTCTCACCTTTTTCTGACAGAGGTTTTGACACTCCTTGAACAAAGCTGAAGCAAGGCCTAACACAGCTCTCATTCCCTCAAAAAGAAAATGCTTCAAACTTGTACAGAGGGAAGGGGAGAAGCCTGTAACATACATTGACTACACAGACATTAAGAAACACAGTGTGAATGAGTTGTATCGCAAGTGAAAGCCTTGCCTTGGCTACACTAACAAGGACAATGCTAAAGCGTGGGTTACCTTGCTTGACGACTATCACTAAAACCAAAGTTTAAAAAGAGGTCCCCTAAAATCATAGTCTCAGTAAGGCTGCCACAGCAAAAACACCACCTCTGACATGAACCATCCTTTCCCCTCCCCTTCGAGGATGGATCATCTAAACCCATTCCCTCTCATCCTCCGACAACTGTGTAGGTCCTGTTACGTATGTGGGACACATATATGTAGGGAAATGTCCTGTCCTCTAGGCCAGAAGGTTCAGGCCTCTTAAAGCACTGATTTTAAGTTGAAAGTGCTTTAGCTTTTCAGCTAAAACTTGGCTAAAATACTGCTGAAAAACATGACTTTGCCATTCAAGATTGTTTCATCTGCAACATGGCCCCACATATGAAGGTCCATACCTGCAACTGGCATAATTCAGTACAATTCTCCTTCAGCCAGCAGTGATATGAATAGAACTTATGGCTTCAAACGTAAGGGCCTTACCACCATAAACATTGAAGACAGCTGGAAAATTATATTTAGCTACAAGCAGCAAGTTAACCTGGTGCTGTCATGAAAAATGTCTGTTTCCTTGACTCATCCATCATCAAGGCATAATAAACATAATCAGAATGATATCACTTCAACTGTTGCTGCCCATCTTTTCTTAATGGATTTAATTTAATAAAATTTTTAAAAATTTTCCATGTGTGTCTATAGTAGACAATAATAGCAACAATGGCCTCATAGGGATGGTGGAAAAAACATCAACCTGTTCCACAGTGGCAAAGTGCTCTGCCTACTGGCTGTTACTGGGGCACCGCAGAGCTGGAGGGACTTCTCCTCACAGGGCAGAACTAAGCTTAACTGCCCTTTCAGAGAAATAGAGCAAAAAGAGTTAATATTTTATTTTCCCAATTCTATTTTCTCTGCCACTGGCTAGAATCCAAGCCTAGGAGGGTTTTAGGAGGGTTTGGGGGGTTTAGGAGGGTTAGGCCTCTGCACCTGTAGATAACATTGCAAAGTCTCACTTTGTAACATTCATGAAATGGCAAACTGCTATTCTCCTGCAGCCAACTGCCTCGTGCAAAAGTTTTGCTCTTTCATTTCCCCTTTCATCCAATTGCTCATGATGATGGGCCAAATCCAGGGTTTACTGAAGTTTTGGGTCTTTCTGCTGAGCTTGAAAAGTCCAATAGCACCCACTACAAAGTAGAAAGGTGAATTAAGTTCTGCATTCAAGGCAGAGACTCGCCTCCAGAGCCAGAAGACTGAGGGATTTTGAAACTTACTCTGGCAAAACCTAAGCCAAAGTCACTGCAGACTTTGCTTGGGTCTTGAAATCAAAGTAGTATTAGTACGGTATTCTCAGCACCTACAGACCAGTTTCTACCAGTTTCAGTCCTAGTCCCTCCATCACAAAGCAAACCCAATATTAACAGAAATTGTAATCAACCAAAACCAGAGAAAATCCACCTCAGTTAGAGCAAAAGTGGGTTTCCTACTTAAACTAAAGCAGTACTTTGACACATGAACAAAGTTGCTCATGGACACGTTTTGACTTGAAATAAGAAAGATATTATTAAACCAAGAGCTTAAATATAGGAATAGAATTCTGGATCAGCTTTCTTGGGGCTAACAAACCTAACTAGTTAAGTATGTTGACAGGATTTTTTAACAGGACTATGTAACATTGTCTAGCAGAGGACTTGATGTCCCTGTCCTATAATTCACCTTAATTGTTACACTGATGCCCTCTCTCCCTGTATTACTCAAGAGTGTTATAGGAGGCAGGACGAGTATAGACATATTGTTTATGAAGAAGAGAGAAGGGGAGAAAGAGTAAAAATCCCTTTTTCTCAATGGAGGTATACAATAATCTGTTTTCCTTCACAAAAAAAAAAAAAGAGCTAGAAGTTTTGGCAGCTAGTATTCATTCTCTACTGAGGTTCTTCTGGGAGCTGAGTATTTTGTATTCACATTCTGAGACACAAACAGGGAATTCATCTTGGGACTCGGCCAGTGTAATGTTATACCAATGGGTTGGTTCGGGGGAGAGACTCATACTGCTGAAATTCTGGAGAGAAAAAAGGAATGACCAATACGCAAGTAACTACATGTGTCAATGGGCTGTGACTGAAGCTAAAGGACTTGACTTTGCATTCCTCCTAAATTCAGTGGGGAAACTGGGGCAGAATGGGTGTATCACCAGAAGTTTCGCCCAAGGAATGTAAAACAGAAGACAAGGTCTATTGTCCCCATCAGGATTTCACAACTACATAACACTGCTGATTTCATTAGAGCCAGCCCTGATGTATTTCAAAGCAGAATCAAACCTCAGGTCTAAGTAAGCCCTTAAAATAAGTCTTTACTAATGCCTTATTATTATTTTAATGGTGTAAATCCACAGGANTCAGTCAGGCTAACCAAGATTTGCAACAGTATAAATGAAAGCAAGATTCAAGACTTAACATACAAGTTTCTTGGACTGGTGATGTGCTCATTTGCTAGTTTAAGCACAGACATGAAAATCATCAGTGACCAGATGCTAAGCAGAGAATAAGCACTGTGGAAATTAGACCTTGCTTCAAAAAGCTTTGCAGATAAAGTTGTTAAAAAACTAGGTATCTGGGGCTGCCATCCTGTGCTGGTGAATGTTCTATTATTCCATTAGTAGAACATTCACTTTTGCTGGCCAAGGCTGCAGATCCTGACCATCTTTTCCCTCCCACTGGGAAGGAAACAACTCTAATCTGAATGGGGCACTGCACAGATGTGCTCACCTCAAACACACCTTGCATGACACATCATGCCAGCTAGGACTGACAGGCAGTAAGCAGGGAAGACAAGTCAACACCTGCTTAGCCCTTCTGGTAAATCTGCATCACTTCATTCCTTAAAGAAGTGCAAATCCTTTAGAGTCCACAGAGGGACTGGGGTCCTGTCCTCCAGTCTGCAGTTGAGAAATGCTACCCTTTTCCACTCAATATTTGCAATCTATCAGGATCCTGCGCCAAAGAATAAAGGACGTGATCTGCCTCTTGCTTACACCATTGTAAATTAGACACAAACCCATCAGCATCAGGACACTTCCATGAGTATAAAACAGGTGACAAGAGTAAGAAACAGACCTATAAACTCACCTGAATTTAGAAATCAATGTATTACTTTCCAATTGTGCAGAGTTTACATTAGGTATATATATACACACACCCCACCACCACCCCCATTTTTAAAACCTCTCCAAGAAATCAGACAGAAACGAAGCAAAGTATACGGAAATTTAACTGTTTGCTCATAAAAAGCTGCTAAAATCTGGTAAAGTTCAAAGACTCAGTGCTGTCTACAATACAGGCCTGTTAAAAAACGTAAGCAAAGCAGCATTTGTAACTACGACTACCTGATGGGTGGAGCAGTAGTTTTACTTGTCTTAGAAACGCAATATTTCTGTAATTTTAAAGATTTTTTTGAAAGCTTCGGCTTTTTTTCCGTGCAGGTTTTTTTTTTTGTCCCTGAACCTTCGCAGCAGATTTCTCAGGCTTTAAAAAACGCACTCCTGGCTGCTGCCTCCACCCTGTTTGATGCTCCTTTGCTGCCACCAAGTGGAAAAGAAAGAGCACAGCTAAAATTTCCGAAAGCCTGTCGTTGACACCAAGTGTCCAAGGCCTCGTCTAAATTTGCGTTCCCGCTTTCCTCGCCTAGTTTTTCCCTCAGCGTCTGCCTCCACCGGAGCTGCCTGCAGGGAGAGGGAGGTGACGCCTGCCGCCATGTTAACCACAGGGTCGTCCCCAGAAAAGCCACTTTCAGCAGCCTCCCACAGCACTCCCATCCATGGCATACACTGGGGAAACATAAAAAGAGCGCTGGGGAAATAACAAATATGCAGTATCACCACACAGCATCTCTAACAGATGTAATACAGAAGGGGCTCCTTAAATGCATTTCCTCAGTAACATACCTCCACTTTGCTTCCTTGCAGAGCTGCTCCTCCACTAAGCGACACAGGTATGCTTTATAGATATAAGTGAAAAGAAGAGTAAATTCTACCTTTCCCCTGTAGAGAGACCAAAGGACAGACCAAACACAGCACCTCACAGCCCTGCTCTCGTGGAGTGAGGCCCACCACACTGTGCCACCATTTTAGCCCTGGGGCTGGGTGGTGACCGACCACAAAATGGTGCACAGAGGCTGTAGCTACCTTGGGCAGGGCAGAGGGGTGACCTGTGGCCTTTACTCTCTGGGTGAGTACAAAGAGAGGAAAAAGCCCACAGATAAAACCCACCAAAGTCAGGGTGAGCCTCATATTCCTTTAGAATGTGCACAGGATTTGTGTCTCTCTCTGAAGGGCCCTGCTGGGGGAGGAAGGGGCAGAGATTAGGTGGTGCCCATGACCTCTGGGTGGGTTTTTATGAGGTACAGGAAAATGGCCTCCCTTAGGTCCTGAGCCTTGAAGTGCAGTGGTGATTGAAGCAAGTAACAGCCCCATCAGGGGATGAGTTTTATTACACTTGAACAAAAAAAAAAAAAAAAAGGAAAGGAAAAAAAGTTAAATAAGTCTTTTGGTGAACCATTTAACCTGGCTGTGGTGTTTTGTTTAAACCATGCATGATGCACCTATGTGTTTAAACAAGGTAATCCATGTCATACAGATACCATCAGTGATTATATTCCCTGAAAGATGAAATCTAGCTATAGTATTACAACTTCGACTCAACCACTTCTTGCTGAGACGTACCGAGTGGTTGAAGGAACAAACATCTGTTTTACCGTATTACGTTTGGATGGATGGTTTGGGGGCAGGAGGGCTGCCCACTCTGGACGAGTGCAGAGGGCTCTGTAGAGAGTGCCAAGAGAAACACTTCTGTGCAGAGGCTGCAAAGGAATCCAACAGTGCATATTGTTTTCAAGGGATATATATACTGTTCACCTTCCCTTTTAATTTAAACTAATTTAACCTACTATCAGATCTTCTCCCTGTTTTAATAGATCTTATTTTCATAGCAATTACTGTAATTTAGGTAATATCACACAGATGTGCCCAAGGACCACAAACTTGTGAGAAGCCCTAAAAAATTTCTGGCAGTATTTCTTTCATTCAATTGAATTTCAGAGGCAGAAGGAGAGCCACCCAGTTGAATAATGTTGAAGGCGGATGTAGGAAAAGCAGCTGAAAGACTGAAAAATAGATGAAATGGCCTTTAAGCACAAAGGTAGTTACACAAGAGAATTTACATACCTTCTCTGTTGTGCTGTAATCAAACTGAAAAATGTTTGCCTCTCAAATTTATACAAGTAAGCAAACATACTAAAATAAGGAAGTATCAGATACACTAAATAGGGGAAAATGGCAAACTTCTAAGCTTATGGTTGGCTGGTTCATTTTCCAGATAGTTTTCAAAACCTAAGCTTTAAGATGTGTTCTTCAGTTACGTCAAAGAGCTATTCAGGTATCTTTCCAACATGGGGGCCACAGATGTGTTTGCATACACAGTGCCAGCAAAGTCACTCCATTTAACACCAGCTGAGAATCAGCTTTTGTTGTTGTTTTTTTTTTCCTGCTGTTGGTGGGACTTTGGCTCAGATGCTTGAATAGAGTAAATTGTTACTAATCTTTGCCAGCTGAGGTAATGGCCACTGAGGTTCCTGAGGCCAGCAGGCTACCCAGTACAAGCTCATAGAACCTCAAATTCTTTTCAGACACAGATGAGCTTACTGGTGTGCATTAACTGAAGGTTTGGCTCAATTATATTTTGGCTTTTTGCTATGGAAATGGAAGTGCCATGGGGTCAGGAAACTCTGCAAGTCAGAAGCCACTGTAGCGAATGTCAGAATCTGGCCTCTTTACCTTTTGAAAATCTGTGCAAGCAAATCCAAGGGCAAAATCTGGCCCTTAATTTTTCTGATAGTGCAACCTCACCTAGGTGGCAGAAGCCAAAAAATAAAGTTGTTTTTCCAAGCTTATTTTGTTCTTGGTAAGTTTTTTAAGTGGGCCAAGTCTCAATCTGGGCAGCTTGCCCTGGTTTCAGGAAGGAGGAAAAAAAAAAAAAAAGCACTATAAGGTACAGGTACATCTAGAAATATTGACCTATGCCCAGAAATGACTCATTTCTCTACCAAAGTTCTCATGTGTAATTCTATATATATATATATATGGAAGAGATGAAATTCTTAGTCTTTAATGATCTAAGTATCTTCCAGAAAATAGGACACTTCATTCTACACAGCCCAGGAACATGTGTTAATAAGAACACATTAAATGGACCAGACTTCATTTTACCAGCTCAAGCCTGGAGCACCTTCACAGCTTGGGGGGAAAAAAATTTTTAAAAAATAAAAAAACCCACAACCACCCAGTATAACAACTGTAACCCTTCTTTTCATTATGGTTTGAGTTGAGATAAAAATTTAAGTTTCAGATTTCTAATACATTCAGCATACTTAAACAGTGAAAACAGGTACACTCTCAACTGGAGTTACCGCTTAGGAAGGTGACACGTGAGTCAATTCCATTATAGTTAAACTGGTGTGAAGTTGAACTCCAGTGTGATCACAATGTAAATTAATCAGATACATATGAGAGTATCCTTTGTCTACATTAACTTTTTAAAATTCTGAAATCCAAATAAACCAACATTGAAATGATCCTGTTAAAAGTTGCAAAATTGTACTAGATCTGCCGTTCTGCAAGTACAGTATGTTACAAAGCCCTGTCATAATCTGAGATAAATTTTACTTTAATTGCAGAGCCCATATTCCTCCCTAAGGTATTTGTGGCTTCAAAACTCTGCTGGGAGCTTAGTAATGGTGATGACCATGCATTGGAAAACTGGAACACAAGCAAATTAAGGGACAGTATCTACCATGCAGTTCTCTGAGGTTTCCCTAGAGCCCTAATCTGGATAGATTTTCACTGGGGTAACTTTTTAACGTCCTCATAGTGCATGCAACGTATTTTTACCTGAATGAAGCAGAGTTACAACTTTTAGAAAAATATGGTCAGAAGTTCTAGCTAACACTGACAATGTGGCTTATACTTTACAAATGATGTTATTGAACAACTGTAAGAATAACTGCTCAGACTTTCCAGGGAAAAAAAAAAAAAGCAGCCATGGCAGAGACCAAACATTAAAAAGTCCAATATAAGTAGTTAAAAGCTGGCAAAATTATAAACATCTGGGAATAGAACATTACCATAAGAAGCTGAGGCACTGTGTGGAAGTAACAGTGGTAAACCCTGTATATAATAAAAGGTAAACAAAGCTTAACTAACACTGTCAAAGCATCCAGGAAGTGAGCTTCAACTAACAAAGTAAGTTTCACTGGAAGACAGTGACTTAGAATCAGCTAGATTTTTAGTTCTGTTTTTGTTACATAAAGACATTCATACCTACATAAAGCCAAATTCTCTGTTCTTTTGTGCTGCATTTTTGCTGCTGTGGCCCTAATGAAATGAAGAGTTAAACGGACTTAAGGCAATAGAGAATTAAGCTTCTGATGTTATACAGAGTCTCCAACAATGGCACTTCACTAATATGTACTTTGTTACACACCTAGAGAGGAACTTACTGCCATTCAGGAGATACATAATATGCAGGTGGATGTGTAATGTGTACATACACGGACAGCACCTCATGAGATTAACTGCCTTGAGGAAACGCGCTCTCCATGGAAACTTTGCAGGAGAAAACATGTTTTGTCTTGTGTGTGAGTTGGGGAGTAGGTTTGTCAGCCCAGGGCAACAAATCAAAAAGATTGTTTATGCTATGCAACTTGACAGTGTTTGTTACTAGGCATTCTCCTTCTCACTTTTTAATAATGGGGACAGTAACTTTGTGGCTTTAAACAACGACTAATTTGTTCCTCTGAGGCCAAAAAGCACTCAAGTGACAAGAAAAAATAAACATTCTAGGAAACAAAGACTACAACATATTCATGAAAATGAACATTCATATCAAAGGAGAGAACATCAAAGACTACTGCTTTTTCAGACTATTTTTTTCACTTGCATAACTCAGCAGCTGGTCATTCACTTTAACAGATTCTGCTAGTAAGCAGTAGCTAAGAATTTGCCCCTAGAATTACTTTAAGAGAGTTTGTTTGCAAGTACAGCCGAGTTTCTTTTCTGCCTATTCTGGATCTTTGCTATGCAAGATATATCGTCATGAATTTGAGGTGATCCTTATCTTGAGAATTATTTAGTTGTTCACGTTCTCTTTGGATATTCTGTCTAGGTACCTTTGATATCAAGATGATCTTGATGTAAAGCTGGAGCAACATAGTGCTGAATTAGACACATTTTCTATCACTTAATATAGGCTTTCCGTTCGTTCATGGAGTGCGTCCACACTAGACTGAGAAGAAGCCTCTTGGCAATACTGAATTATCATACTGAATTGCTTCCATCCATTTGCTGGGGCTGCCAAATTGAAATGATGCATGTCAAGGCAACCCTACACTGAAAAGTAAAAGATAGCCTCTTAAATGTTCCATTTATAAAGCTTTTTATTCACAGTCAAATTTAGTATCCCCTCAGAAATATATCACTTTACAAAATTGATACCTTGCCATTACAAGATTTCCATGCCATATTCACTCAGCTTAGTAGTAAAAACAAGCTTTTGCTCTTTTCCCTTTGGTACAGCTGATGAAAACTGAGCAGTTCAAGGTCTGCTTTTCAGATCACCAGCACCAAGTATTTCATAGATCTGTAATCTCCTACAGGGAAGTCAGCAAAGAGGCAAACTGTTAGTTCTATCAGTAAAATATTGTAAGTGCATCATATTGGAAAGCAGAAATTGAAGAAAAAATAACCAAAACTACCACTAATGCTAAGGGTGCTAAGAATGATCTGCAAAACAAAAGCATTCATGTGGACTTTCTGGAACTCTCTGCAAGGAATATCACTCAAAGCAAATTAGCAAAAAGAAAAATTACACTGTCACGCTGCAGAACTTCAATGCATTTCTTCCTGTGTCACATGATTCTAAAATGACAAATTGCATTATTTACTTTTCTGTATTACTTCTAAATTGCTGTAGCCTAACACTTTTTTTCAATCACTGGCAAGTAAACTTCTAACTAAGAAACACATATAGTCTTTTTAACTAATGCCCTGTTTTGGCATCTTTACATCTCAGTTTATGACAAAGAAATAACTTGCCCATATTTGGAATGCAACCAGATTCGTATATTTTGGCCTGCTAAGTTGGAAAGTTTCTTTGGCTTGAGGTTTATCAGACTTACTCTTTTGGAGAAGCAGAATATTTCCACAAAGCGTCATGATTATTTCCCCAATTATATTCTGATTTGCCTGTCACTGTTTAGCTGAAGTAAATTTTTTTTCAACTTATGATTTGAATCAAAAATAGTTTGCTATTGTTTCCTTACACTTTATACATTAGTAGCCAGCCATGTCTGATGGAGAAAGCAACGACATTCTGATCAAGTTGTTTCATTTTCTTTTTAATGGATAACTTGGCACATATCCCAGCTTGTAGCAACGTTAAAGAGAGGAAAGTTTTTCTAGATATAAGGGGGCTTTGCAGTTGCTTTCAGTAGAAGAGAATCTGCATGAATCGCATCAAAAGTTCAGCGACATCTTGCCAGAAGGAACCCTATACCACAGAACACCACTTACACCAATGTACCTCCACCAATGTAGTTTCCAGTTACAGATTGGAGTTTGCTGCTCACGACTCTTGAAAGCCTTCTGTGGCCCACAACTGATAGAAGCCTTAATGCAGGTAATCAAGGTCTCTTCTGGGGTTGCAGAAACAGGTCTTCATTGGTCTCTGGGCAAAGTATGTAATTTACTATGGAAACTAGAATTTCCCTTTACATTTGTAATGGTCCCAGCCCCACAGTTAAAAAGTGAATTTTGGTCTACCCTCTTAAATCCAAGAAAATTCTTAATTCTGAGAGAATTAAGTTTGTTTAACTTTTATCATTCCAGATAACTATGTTTTGATGAGATTTCCAATGAAACTCCAACATTAATATTTTTTGACGAGGCTTCATGCTAGTTTTGGTTTTCAAGGCCAAGAAAAAATAGGATGACTTAATAAAACATCCACACTTGAGGATGCAGATCTCCAATAATAAAAATACTGAAGGAGTAGAAATGATCACCAGTGATGTATTGACTTCCCAATTTATGGCTAGTATTTATAAGAGTGGGGATTTAAGTTCTAGTAAGACGACTCCTTTGTCTGCAGCCACAGTGAACTCTCTTGTCAGAGAGAGAGGTTTTCTAGGAGTAGACCAGCAGAAACTTTACACATCTGGCAGAAAACCTAGTTTCTCAGGTCAAAGATGCCCATTTTGTAATGGTAAAAATCTCCTTACATGGCTGGAACAGTTAATGACATGAAGTTTTCTCCCTGCAGCATTTTTTTGAGAAGCATAGGTGTGTGGGGAGGAAATCTTTCATTAGACATTTAAAGATGCATCTAAGAAACAGATAATTCACTGACTGAAAAAACACCAAGTAGCAGGCCAGACATCTACTACAAAGTCCTGCGCCATTGATTTGATAACTAATTTACTTTTCCTGTCCAGTTGTAGCAGTTCAATGAAGCCACATTAATTCAAGGACCAAAGTCCTTGAGGACCAAGTGGGAAGTCTCCCACTGATGTTAAAGTCAATGAGTCAAGTCCCTACTATCCAATGACCTCCAAATTTTGCCAAAAACAGAGCTTCCCAGGTGTCCCCAAGTGCTTTTTGCTATATTAATGTAGCAAATTTAACATGACACTAGTGAAGCTTTAAATCTTGAGTTGCGTTTTCACTTCTCTTCTGAAGTTTTTTTTTGTTGTTAGCTTCAAAATATTCCCCATGCAACCTCGTATCAAGTTCTAGTCATAGCTGCTAACTTCATACGCTCTTATCAACCTCATCGCTTTCTTGTTGCAAAGACTAGAAAGCAAGAAAAGTTCCAAGAACAGGTAACACATTAAATGTATGTATCTTTAACAAAATAAATACTATTTTCACTTTTAACTTAAAAACCTGAACACAAACTATTCTAATTTTGACATTGATTAGCCTCTACTCAGTCCAACTACATATATATTTCTACCATACTTAAGAGTTTACATAATTTTGTCATTGTATTAGTTAAAAACAGTCTCAGAAACAGCAGTTTTGTTAGTGCTTCTCTTAGCTGGTATGTCTAACTAATATTAATTAACCTGTAATATATTTATAGAAAAAGCAGGAGAAAGCAGGGAACCGTCACACACACCTTAACATTCTCTTTAAATACCTTAAGTTCATTAATACTTTAATTCACTGGTACTAATAACTTTTGCTATCATAATAGCAAATCTTTGCATTACATTAGAATTAACTAATGCAGAATTGATAATTCTGCACCATACTGAGCACATAAAGAAATGAGACCAGAAGTCTCCCAGATGTCTTCTTTCCCTTTCAGGCCCTGTAGAAACATTCTACAAACTATGGCTCATATAGATTTATGCACACAGCCACTGCAATAAATGTTCTTCTTGCCAGTCTCCTATTTTGAGGCAGGAAAGTTGTTATTTTTTATTCCAATATTCATGTAGCTTTTCCAGGGAGGAATTTTCACAAACAATGTTCAGTCAAGTCATTTCATATTTGAGACCTCAGTAAAGTTAAATACCTATCCTGAAATCTAGAAGTTACAAGAACTCTTCAGTGATACAAAAACCACTTATCATTCATGATCTTTTATTTCAAGCCCCTTTCTAACAGAACTGTTAGTGAATAACAAGCACATAATTAACACTTCTTAGTTTGTGGGGCATTTGTCTAGGTTGTTTTGTGTTAGAAAAGCTTCAAATCCAGGCTGTAAACAGCCATACTGAATGATACAAGCCTTAAAAAAAAAAAGTTTACAAAGTTGCATTTATTACATCTGTTTAAACTGACCTATCACAAATGCCAAACACCTGTATATAATGAATTATACCAGATGGACTTCTACCTCAGTAAGTCTTAGCTAATAGCCTTGCATTATTCTTGTTTAAACATTTACCAATGAAACCTGTGTACTTTACTGGACAATGAATTATGATCCTTTTCAGAAATTATCTTTTAAAAACAAAAGCTATAATTAAAGCTTAAGAGGAAAATCATGTAATGGAAATGTCTTTCAATTCTCTTTTAATTAACAGCACTGCATAAATATAAGCTGAGCTACTCATTTCCTCAAGACAATGCATCTCAAAGTATCAGATGTTATCTCCCAGAAAATCTCTACATTAAAAGTGCTTCTGGCTTGTGCCACTTCAGACCACTTCTACCCTATTGTCTTCCCAGTTATTCATAGGATGCCTGGCCTTTTTTCTTTTTTTAAATTGATGGTTTTGAGATTAGTATGCTTTGCACATGCAGACCTCTACAGCCACTCAAAGTCCAGAAGTCTGTTTATAGTCTACAGCTATCATTTGCAGTATCAGGTTGAAAGGGGTACAAAACAGGACACACAGACTTCTAAACAAACTCTGTGCAAGCCTTCCAAGCACACCAAGAGAAGAACTGCTTTACACGAGTGTTGCTGTCTTTGGTCAAGAACACACTTTGGCTCTTTTGCATTTTTAACTTTAATTGCACAAAAAAGACTCCTGAGTCCAACAGCTCTTTTGTTTGGCATAACTGGCATTAACCTGTAGAAATAAAGCATTCTCATTTTAGCTTTCAGCTGGCAAGTGTTTTTGGGCCTTTGACATGCATACTCACATGAGCAGCCCTGTAGATTTGAGGCAGCAAAGTTAGGTACCTATATAAAAATATCTACAAGCAAGTTCTGCTGTTAGTTGGATTGAATGAACTGCTTTTTATTCAAAGAGTTTATCATAAACAAAAATCTGTAAATTCATACCAGTCACTGAAAAAGTTTCTAGAGACATGCAACAATTATTTGAGTTTAATAAACTTTTCAATGTGTTAAACTTTTACTTTCAAATATATGTATTTTTAGATAGTCAATGACAAGAGAACCTTCATTTTAACACCTAATCAATTTAGTCCATATTCTGCATTGTATGATGCAGTACAACTCTGTAAGGACAGTAACCATCCAGTGTACATCATTCAGCTTGCAGTACCATAGGTATACTGGATTCATTTGTTCTAACCATTTAGCCTTTCACACTAACAGTATTTCCCAACCAGTTTTGTAGACTGCTACCCAAACTGCATTTTTGTGAACTAAATTGTTTATTTTTCCTTCATAACTAGTTAGGTTACTGCTAATTGTTAAATAGGTTTTGGGCTGAGTTTTGCTTTGCAGTGTATTGAAAAATGAATTAGTGAATGTCTTCTGAAGAAACTAACACACCTCCTCTCCTAAATGACTAAGCTTCACATTTTGTGGAAAACAAACAATATTTGCAAAACAAAGCAGTAGTTTTTATTGCACCAGAGAATGCTTTCCTAGATGAAGATTTGAGAAGTCACAACACATGACCATACTCCTACTACCTCAGAGCACATTTCTCTCTCACAGTGTCAGCAGTAAGCAATGAGCACTGCAGCCAAAATTCCAATCAAGTTCCTGCGTGTGCTGTTTCCCAATAGCTGTCCTCGGCTTGCTCCTTTTTTTGGGCCCTACAAATTGCTGTTTGAAGATACCTATTTTTTGCATTGATTAGACACAGTGGCTTAGAGTGGAATCCAAGCTGTTTGCTTGTGGCCCTTGAAGCTCTGTTTTCTCAGAGTCAACAGAAGTAAAGGAATATGGCATATATTCAAGTTCAGAAGCTGAAAAGGAAACAGTTTAGCGCAGTGAATAAACCTTACAAAACTCTACAAATACAGCATTTCACACAATGATGTGGTGATAAAGTAAACATGGCTCTTGCATAAACACCACAGACTGGACAGCACTGTTTGAGACTTTTTAATATTCAGGAGATTAAGGACATATAAAAAAGTGTGAATCATTCAGCAGTAAAAAAATGGAATTCTTAGACATTATGAGCAAAACATCACTAGTATCTATTTACTAGCAAGTGTATATCATTATCATTTGAATAATGAAATATTACTTCTCTCACACCAAATGGCACTTTCAGATACACATCTAATGCAACCACCTCGGTAACAAGTGTTCCACAAAAAATACAATCCTGTAAAATACTTCAGTATAACTTCATGAAGATGTTGCTATACAGCACCTCTGAAAGGTGCATACAGTATGCAAAACATATTTCAAAATAAGTTCTAAATTTCTCTAATTTATATAATGGGAAGCAAAAATTTAGTCCATCTTTCTCTTTTTTCCTTTAGCAGGAGTTTTGGAGGTATGATCATTTTCAGCATTTGGTTCCCAGAGTGCATTTCTTACAAATCTAGAAGCAGCTCCTTTATTGAGTTTGGATGCCTTTTTCTTGTCTGCTATTTCTTTCACCTTGTTCATGTATGTTCTTATTCTCTCCTAGGGAAAAAAAAAGGAAAAAATATTTCACGCCCTTGTCCAAGATTGCTGCTAAAATAAAATCAATTAATAGAAGCTCTCCATACTGTACATTTCTATAACTATAATATCTAGAAAAATAGCATCATTTCAATATATACACCAGGCTCTTTGCAAACTTGAGGCTTCCTCTTTAGCAGATTTTCCATCATGGGTACCTATGATACTAATTTGCATGACATCAACCATCACAGGAACACAAATTCCTACAGAGTTGAAAATTCTACATCTAATTTACAGTGAGACAAGAACTGTTGTTGCAAGCAAAGTTAGAAAGCAAAATACTGAACTCAGTTTGGCCTACATAAAGATGGCAAAATAATACTTAGATGTTTGACCTACTTATAGGTGAATTATACTGTCTGATTACTGTCTAAAAAAAAAGAAAATTCAGCATGTCCAAGCAAAGCCAAAAAGCATCTTACACAAAATCAGAGATGTTAAAAGCATTACACATGCAACTACACAGAAGTCTTGTGGTTAAGATCCTGAAATGGTCAAGGGGGCTTCTCAAAGAACCTATTTAAGGCAGCCGAATGAATTTCCAGCAGTATTAGAGTTCCTTTTACGACCATAAATAACAAAAAAAGCCTGCTTCCATTGCCATTCCATCAAGTGAGGGGATGCTTTCTTGCCATCTGAGCCTACTACACACTCTTGGTGTCTTCAGGTTCTTGTGACCAAAACCTGGCTTGGATTCCGCCCCACCTAAGTATACCCTCCCAGCTTAACAATCACATTTATGCACCTACTCATTCTCATCTACTTCTGCAATCAAGAGAGAAAATCATTTTGAGAGTGTAACTAAACCCCTCTAAGATGGGAATCACCCTGTGTTAAATGCCTGCTTCTCCACTGACTAGAGGATACTTACAGTAATTTTGTAAAATTTATAAAAGTTTGGTTGATCAATTTCACGTCTACATATTTAGCCTAATATAGCCTTCAACTCTAAGGCCTTTTGGTGTTACTATAATACAAACAACAGACAACAGTAACATACATATACATACATATACGTAGCGCTCTACCTGATAGCCAAATGATTAATGTGGATTAACAGAACACACTGCTAACTAAATAAACGTTGTTTTTATGTAACCCACACATTTCTCACACAGCCATTGACAGCTTTTTGAATCTGGAACAAAAGTTAAGAGACCTACACTACAGAAGTGATTTTCCATTCTTCAATGACCATTATAAGCCACTGATGTGCCAAAAGGTTGGCCACTCTTTCCGTATCAAAAACATAGCTTTAATGAGGAGAGCTTTACAGGGTCTGAAATCATGATAGACTGTAATATTTCTTTGGTGACTGAGATGGCTAATGAGAACAGATGGCAAACCTACATGTATCAACATGGGAAAAAGGAGCTGACAAATGTCAACGTGACAAAAGAAATGAACTCTGATAGCTTGAATGTGAGTTTTATTAATACTATTTGAATCCCCAGGTATTCCCTGTATGTACACAAGGAGAGCAATTCCAAAAACAAAACAATCGTGACAAAGTCTTTTTTTATTCCCTTTCCACATGAATAAGAACATCACAATGCTCCTGGAAGGAAGGAATGTGCATTCATTCACCTTGATACATGTAAAAGGAAAAGAGAACTGGATAGGAATCTAGCCTATGATAATTCACTCATTCTTCAGAGTTAAAATGACTGGCAATTGTGAAGTAAAATACCAGCATAAAACATCCACAGCAGAAGAGAAAATCTAGTTTTTAGTATTGCTAAATTAACACAATATTCAGACACTATATAAGAGGAACAAGAAACTGACTGAAAGCTCATAAAATATTAACTGATCCATCTTTTAATATGATACAGTCTAGACTACTGAAAACCTCACAAAATTAAAAATAGAAATATTCTTGTTATTCAGACTAACTTTTATATTTTTCAGTCCTATCTTCCGTTCCGCTGGTTATGTAAGGATTACATTTAAGCTAAGTATTTTACGATTGCCCAGATTTAATATTTTCATTTATACAGGAATTAACATGCATAGCTATAAGTTTTGATTTCTATTTTTTCTTCAGGCTAAATGATTCAATTCTTTAAGTCAGCAGAATTTTCAAGATAGCCGGCCTTCTATACTGTAGTCATGCATCTAAATGGAATATAAAGACAAACCTAAAAGATTTATTATAGGTTGTAAATATGTCACTAATGCAGAATTACTGGACAATATACATAAAACTGGTGCCAAAAAAGCTTTTAGCTTTGTTGCTGAACTGGATTCTTTACTGCTGAGAAAATGAATTAATGGAGGACTTGCAAGGGGGAGGGGGGCTCTTTCCCGTCTTTGATAGTAAATCAACCACACTACACTTTTAGAGTCATACAAAAGTAAGAAAAGGCAGCCTCAGAGATTAACATGATTCCAAGTATTTATAAGAAAAAAAAGGCCATACTGGAAGTTATAAATTATTATCAGACATGTAACATTTTTCCATTTAACAGAGAGACAAGTGAAAAGCTGCTCTGTTCAGAATCCAATTCTCAAACAAAAGTGGAGAAAAGATAAGATGACACCATTCATCTTCTTGTTCTTTTCTAATTTCAGACGACTTTACAACTTTGCTTTAAACAGTACTGTTTGGAACTAAAAATATAACTTTCTTAATTTAGAGAGCCCAGCAGGGCATATGAACAGATACATAACACCATGTAGCATATGCGTGCTATTATGGCAGCATATCGATTTTAAACATAGATATAAACATTTTTTACTTCTATGAGAGTTAACTGTTCTGGGCAAGTATGATATTACAGTGTATGCAGTGTAAGAATCTTACCAGTTCGTGTTTCACTGGATGTTCCTTTGGATTGATTCCCTGAGTAGCCAAGTATACTACAAGAAAACACATGGGTTTTTGAAACTGAAGGCTTCATGACTGAAGACCCAACAAATAAGTCACATAGGAAAACTGTAGTTGCCACACAAAACAATTAATAAGAATTGAGTTAACTGTGTTGTTAGGTATCTGACAAACTATTATCATCAAATATTGTAGCTAAAAAAAAAAATACTAGCATGGTTAAACTTTCTGTCCTTAAAAGCCATGAAAAAAACCAGAAAGAAACATCCTCATGAATGTCCAAAGTCAGCTTTTGAAAATATCAATTTTTGATTTGGAGTTTCAACATCATTTACCCCACGGATGTCAATAATTTGGGTCTTCATGGTAATTAGAAGTTTCTAATTATTTGGCTATGAAATATGATTCTTTAATGTTTGCAGCTGTCTAGAACGTGTTTAAATTACAATAATAAATACTACTGTTTCCTCCTACCATATACTTACCCCAGAACATTGAATTTAACGTGTAGACTGAAACCAAATCCAGCTTTGCTTGCTCAAGAGGTTCTAACTGGAACGAAAAAAACCCACCACGTTTGCATATTTTTAAGCAAGATGTGCACAGATTTTAGTAAAATGCACATTTTATAATTGTGAATGTATTCGTAAAAAAGTACAAACCAAATGAGCACATTTGCACAAGTTCCCTGAGACCATGTCTATGCCTATTTCCATGCCATCACAGAACCATTCTCTCCTCTGCAAGCACCCATGTCATTTTCCCGGTCTGATGTTAAATGCCAGTCCCATACAGCCAAAAGCACAAAAATCTCTTGACATGTAGCTCTCAGACCACTGATCTCACAGTCAGAACTAAGTCCCTATTTCTCCACAGCAACTGAATTCAGAATAGTTTTTGCTATAAATGGAAGAAGGAAAAAAAAAAAGGTCTTAAGATTGCTGAAGCTCAAACGGGAATATAGCATTTTACAGACAATCAATGAACATTAACACTACACATGGCAGACTGTTCAATGCATGCTGGAATACTTAGGGCTGTAAAGCAAAGGAAGAATAAAGATAATGAGGGATTTTTTTTTTTTTTTACTCGACTGTCAAAGTCAATTTATTATTTTAGTCCTATAGGATTTCCAGACACTGATAACATCATTGTACAGCTCACTAGGTCTAACATGGATACTGTCAAAAGATCAGTGTTGTCAAGACTGTTTTCTTCATAATTTATTTGTGTTAGAAATCCTCAGAGGATAAAGAAGTTCCCTCATGTGCTGGCTTTTTCTTGCCCTAAAGAAAGAAATTACATGTTAGACTTTAAATGTTAAAAGATAGAGAGGCTTGTATCAAGTCTTCAGGCAGTACCTTGCTGTGTCTTTATGCCCTGAAAAAAACCCACATTTTACAGACTTGTGCTTATAACATAGCTAGAGGAGACAGCTCAATTTTTCAAGCACCAGGTTCTGCAAGTCTAGACTTCTAGAATCAGATCAATTCTCACTGCTGTCAATTCACTTTTACATCCTTCTGGATATACCAAGTACCATTAAGTTTGTTGTGAACAGGTCTTGGACAAAAATGTGAACGAACTCTCCGTTATGAAAGAGCACTCAGCATGCGCTTTAAGGAAGGTGAGGAATAAACTAGAATGTCCTCTACTTAAATGGCTCAATGATAGGATCATCACTTTTCAGCTTGGAAGTGCACGTATTTCATTGTTTAGTTTGTAAGACCATCTGGATATCCTAGAAATGTAAGAATTTCAAATATTAGTTAGCAAGGGTAGGAAGTGTCATATTTGTTATTTCTCTGTGCAGCGGCTAGCCTAACAGGCCTTTTTATTTCAGTTTGGATTCCCAGGTGTTCCTGTACTAATAACAAAAAGGCTGTCAAAAGGAAGATTACCTTTTGGAGAAGCTCACTCCTAGAAGTTGCCATCATTGTCTTCAGCACCTCATCTACAGAACCAAGAGATTTTTCAAATGCTATAAGATAATCATGAATTTCAGTAGGGTATTCTTCTGTATTAATATCATCTTCTGACATTTCCATCTGGAAAGAGGAAACACAACTAATAATCCTTTTCATTAAGTCCCTTCAGAGTCAAAAGACTGTATTTTACAATAAAAAGCATTAGCACTCATTCATTAAACATTGTAAGAACTGCCTACTTCTGAAGAGTTCTAGTATGTAATGTCAATAGTGACACAGTTAACGGTCCTATATTTTCAGGGATATCTCCTAACTGCTGTGCAAAATGGCGTGAAGGAGCATTACAAATGACAGGACTGTAGATTCTATTCTTGTAATGGTCCCAAACCAGTATTCAGCTTTTATGGTCTGTGATAGAAAAATTATTTGCTTGTTTAAAAGAAGTGCTCTATAAATCACAGAATATAAAAAGCTACATGAAGCAACAGGCAGGACACTAAAAAAAAAAAAAAGAAAACAACCCACCCACGGGATACGGCTTCAGCCTGTCTTAGGAGCAGACATTACTTCAGCTTTAAAGCAGTTACACAGCACCAGTTGTGTCACGGTCAGTTACATCTTCCAATGCTAAATTCAGGAGTTGGTCCAAGAATTCTTCTGAATCCTCTATCCAGTTTTCTGAGTTGTCTATGGGGTATTATAATGCGCGATATTACTCTAACAGTAGAGTTGATTTGGGGATTTCATAATACTCTGGAAATCTTGTAGACACATCTATGCACAGCAACAGTGAGGTAAGCAAAGATGTGAAAGATCCCAAAGCACTCCTTTTTTGATCCCAGCTTTCATGGTAACATGGCACAGCTACTGCCAAGCCATCTGGCTGCTGGTTACAATCAATACTTTTAATTCCTCTCAAATCATAAGTCACATACTATCTTGGGGAGTTAAAGTTACTTAAAGCTGTGTTATTTTCTACAACTCCTACTGATGGAGCAACAACTTTTTGAACATTATAAGCAAAGAAGAAATACATAATTTTCCTGCTCCTTTGGCAAGCTGCATCAAGAACAGTGGGAGCACCTGGATCACTGCAGTCTTTCCTATTTAGGATCAGTGCAATAATCCCACTGCCCAGCCGCTGAGTACAGAGGGCAGGAACATAAACTGGAGAAACTGCGCTGTGAAAATCTGATGCACACCAAACCACACAGGCAGTGCAAACAGCAAGCAAACAGCAGACAGCTGTCACATCACTGGAGTTTGTTTTAGATAAAGATTTGATCTTTCCCTTTTCCTGGCAAGAGCGTGGTATGTGTGAGAGAGGTTTCTTTTTATTTATATTGTCTCCTGGAGGTCAAACAGGAGAAAGACTGGGAGGAAAAACAGTGTGGAGGTTGTCTGCAACTCCAGTTTTAACCGCACCAGCATGATTCCAGAAATATGATCAGCCAGTTAACAAGTCCAGTTTCACTGCTGTTGTTTGCATGGTTTAGAATTATAATCCTGCTCAGCTGCATGACTTTTCGTCCTGGTCAGAGCTCTTTTTCAGAATCACAATGCTAACCATGACATGTTGAAGGTCCCCGCTCTACCCCAGCATATAACTCACACATGTAAATACTGTTTCAGTCAGCTGCAGCAGACCTAAGCAAGAAAGCTGAGCTGGACCTACAAGATGCTGCCAACAGAATGGCAAATACAATTATTTCTGCCATTTATGATAGTATTGTTTGTGTTTCATTCTGTCCTGGCCACCTGCATTATAATCACCCTTGTTAGTTTGATTAAGAGTCCAGAAACAATGTTTGTGATTAACTTTTAGTCATATAATACAGCATAAAAAAATACTCAAAGCTACAGAAGAAACTACATTTTCCCAGCTGTTAAAACAATTAAGCTTGTTTAGAAGGCATCTGTCAATACTCATTTACTGTACTTATACATACAGGGAGAGAGGTGTAATCCAATCAAACAATCATCTACAGAGTTTACCATCACTACAATACTTAATCTACTATGGTCTTAATTTGATGGACATGCATGAACGTAACAATAAAGTCAAACTTTTCTCTCTCCCTTTATCAGGGCATCCAGCACCAGCAACTGCAAGAAAATAAACAAACACCAACAAACTCCTGCAGCAGGAATGTGTTATCAATCAAAACTAAACTGAGCTATTTTACAGCAGTTGCAAGGATAAACAGCCACTAGAGCATATATGATACTCTTTCCAATATCCCAAGATAAACCTAAAGAATGAGACAGAGAAAGAATAGGAAGATAGAACAAAAGGTTACATCTGTAACAGTCCAAAATACATTTTTCTACAATTGCTGTCTCATGAAACAGAAAGAATTAAATTTGCCCTTGTTTCACAAAGTATTTACTTGATGCTGTCAATTAGCAAGGAAAGGGAAAAAAAAAAAATGCATGAACCTTCAATGGAACAAGGCTGCACATTAGGCCGTGTACAGTATCCCTCATTGGTAAGTTCGCTCCTTCTGCCCAGGAAGGGGGAAGAATTTGTTGAACTTGGGTTTTCAGTTCATTTCAACAGGAACTAGCAAGTTCCTACTCGTGCTGTGTAGGGACCTCTCTTGTCATTAGACTGTTGTTTCAGCATTACTAATCTCTAAGCAGGACATGTTACACTGTTGGCACATGCGAACAATAAGACAGCAGTCAATAGCCTAGAACAGTTTTGATAACATTAAATAAACAAGAACAAACTTACACTACACTAGAAAACATGTACACTGGAAACTCCACAAAACTGTTTCTGCCAAAATCAAAATACAGACTGCACCTGTAAAATTACATTCTACACCTATAGAATGACAAAGCCAAGGATGGAAGGAACTAGGACAACATCAGTGACTCTCTAAACATACCTAAAGGCTATACTGCCCTCAGTAGTTATGTTTCAGTTATTAAACCACAAACAAGATTTTCCTCAAGTTTTACAAGTGTTTCTCTGTACATTTTGAACAAGTAGAAATTTATTTCAGTTCCTAGAGTTGATGTTTACTACACCGGTTTTCTCTGTTGGATTTATTGAGTTTCAACCAAATTTTATTTGGCACACAGATTCCGCTTAAAAAAATTAAGAACAGTACAAATATTCAGATAAGAGAATTTATGAAAATACTTGCTGTGTAAGCATGTGAATAATGAGGAAGTCTAAGGGAAACAAGGATAAGACAGCATTTTCATTATCAAGTGGTAACACTTATGATGCAGAACACAATCTCTGGTTGTGTTCATGATGATAATACTTTATAAGATCTTTAATTTTAAGAATGCAAAGGAAAGCTCATAACGCATAAACATAAAACACAAGAGAAAAGGCCCACTTTGATTAAGGACAGTGAGGCAAACAAATAGTGATGAAAAACGTGGTATGACTTCATAACATCAATCCACCAGAAACAGCTTTCCCTTTTAACCCTGAGCTCAACAACGGCCATGTAGTTTTTGGGAAAACAGCATAAAATGAAAATATATTTGAGGAACAAAAGGGGTTTAAATTACAAAAGTAAACCATTTTCATGAGAAAACTTATTCATTGCATTTAAGTCTGATCAAAAATTGTCTTATAAGTTTCCACAGGTGGAAAATTTCTCAATATTCTGAAAACAAGGAACACCTTCTTTTCTCTCCAGTCAACACAGTATAAATCAGAGCAAGTAGTACACTCCACCTGCAAAAACGGAATGGAGGGAAATATCAGACATTACGAACCTCAGAAAAGACACAAATACGAAAAGGAGAAAGCAAGAGAAAATATGTCATCTTCTTGTTTTAGTTTCGGCTGCCGCCGGCAACAAAAGCGCCACACGGCCGCCCCTCCCCCTGCCACGGTGCGGAGGAGAATGGAAAGAAAACAGGCAGAAAACTGGTGGGTCGGGATAAGGGCAGTTTAACAGAACA
>Ga0065711_1027101_pt1 | contig 54130 bp, 31 predicted proteins | sample Hoacrofraction12_FD_59098 | JGI IMG/M metagenome (GOLD analysis project Ga0065711, IMG submission 59098) | Hoatzin crop microbial communities from Cojedes, Venezuela - Epithelial fraction 12 v2 (version 2) | ecosystem: Host-associated > Birds > Digestive system > Esophagus > Crop | place...
AAATTCCTAGTCAAAATAACTAGAGGTAAATTCAGTGTTTTTCCACTCCAGTGACCACAACCTTTGCTTTTATTCTGGTACAAACAGCTGCAGGTGCCTCAAGTCAGCCAGTTCTATCTATCTGCAATGTCATCCATGTTTACTTGCAGCGCTGGACTTTCGATTCTGTCAGGGTGCCAATCCAACGGGCCGCCAGGCACTGCAGCTGACAGTCAAATCTGTAATGCTGAATCCTTCTTCTGGAAAAAAGGGCTAAAGAGGTTAATACACTCAAGTAAGGATAAACACACCAGCTGTTATAGTTTCTAATATTTAATGTCATTATCAAATAAAATAACTCCTAAGAAATAAAAAATATGCAGCCTCCAAATCACTCATCTTTGTTAGTATTAATAAATTATCTGAAAAGCCTACACTATAAAATAATAACAGAGAGCTTACAATTAAAGTCAAATTTGCTCTTCTGCTCTGCTGATGTTTCTCTGCACTGATGCCATTATCTTTTGGTGTTTCATCAATAGTGGTATCATGCATTGCACAGTATCTATAGGATAATCAGGGATGGATTATTGGAATGTAGAGGAATATAATTTAACAACAGTTTTTTTCTTTCAAGGTGCTTGTTGAAGTGTTTTATCTGTCTGATTTACTGAATGTAATTATTCAAAGATTTCATGGCTCTTGGTCTTTTTCTTTTACAAAAATTTGCTTAGGATCATAAGAATAATGAGTCCTGTAACAACGAGAAGTGCTTTTGTGTGTGTTTGTGTGTGAAATCTCAAAGGACCCCCTCCAGAACTCATTACTGGGGCTAAATACTTTTGAGAGAGTAACGAAATGAATATATGTTTTCCTCCTGTCATTACAGCTACAGATTCTACTGCTGTTCCTCAGTGTGGATTAAAGGGAGGATAACTTGAACACGTTCAGAAAGGTTGAGAAATACACACAAACACACAATGGGAGAGGCTTCACAGCCTGCAAAACAGCCTGCAATGAGTTCCGCTTCTAGTTTATGATCTATGTTATAGCAAGGCACGCTCACTGCCTTGTACTTAAAGGTCTATGACCAATTCCTTAAAAATCCTTGAATTTTAGGATTTATTAGTCAGCCATTTCAAATTGCATCAGACTAAAGCCTGTCAATCTAGTTACGCTTCCTTTTTGGTTTTACAAGATTTGATTGAAATTTTTTTCTCCGGTTATTGCTTAACTCTGGGCGAAGGCACAGAGTTGGTAGGGACTTTGGCGCATGACTTTGTCCATGAAAGCAATGCTGCTGCTCGAGATGGGATTGCTGCTCTCAGCAGCCACTCTGAGGCACAAAGGGAGATATTTACCCTCCTTGTGTACCTCTACAAATCCATCCTAAGTGAGACTAATGTTCTTTTGCTGGCCTTCTCCACACAGGTGCATTTATTTCCTGCACTGTAATTTTAACAATGTATGAATTATGGAAAAAAATTAGATTTTTTTTTGTACTGGCAGCATACTACCAGGTAAGGTAGAGCTGGCTGAATCACGAAAATTCCTTCTCCATAAAAAAAATGCTAATTTTGAAATTATCCCTCTCCCTTGTCTGCTCAAATTGAGATTTTAAAATATTTTTTTTAAACTTAATTTTTTTTCCCCTGGGAAATGCTCTCTAGAAGAAACAAAATCTCTTTTCAAGGGAAGCAAACTGGAATTTCTTGGGGCTTGCCAGCTGCCTGCCGAAAAGGGAGAGCGGCAGGAGCCTCGTCAGCAGGCTGCTGCAGGCTGGCCACCCTGCGCCTGCCTCTCTTCCTCCTCCTCCTCCTCCTCGCCTTCCCCCTAGCCTGGCTGCTGGGGAGGCAGCTGGGCTGCAGGGCCGGCAGAGCGCCAGGGCACTCAACCTCCCCTCCTCCCTCTTCCAGACCTGCTGCATCTCCCCAGCTGCCTGCCTGGAAGACTATTGTCAATTTTGCTCTCTCCCTGCAGACAACAACAAAATCGACAGGGGCCTTCCAGCTAAGCAGCCATGGAGCCATCAGTTTGATTTTTCCTAATAGAAAATCAGAAATTTCTGGCAAAATTGAAATTTTCCCATAAAAGAAATCCTGATTTTATAAAAGGCATATTTTTCCCCAAAAAAGTCATTCCAACAGAGCATTCCCAGCTGCTGTAGTTTGAGAGACCTTTGAATTAAAGTCTATAGACAAAAAAACCTCTTGTGTGTTTGACTGTAAAATCAGGGCGGGTGAATGGAGGCAGATGCAAATAGAAACTGCCTGAGAACCAATGTGCAGGGTCCCACCTTCCAAGCATCAGGCCCAGGGTATTTACATGACCTTAAAGGAGCTATAGGGGATCGCAGCTTTATTATAAAGTACTAGAGATGATAATTAAGACTTACATAGCAAGGTTATGTCTCTTTTGAATAATTTACACAGGCCTGAACTCTCGTGAGAATAATTCCCACCTCGCAATTACTACCAAACTGGTTCAGAAAAGTATTCAAGCTTTTGTGGCCCCATCAAAATAGAAACCTTTTCAGCAGCGGCACATCAGACACTGCGAGAGGGAGGAAAAAAATGAAATTTCACCCAGAGCAGAGCTACAAAGTCACCTTTGTCTCTGTATTATCTGCGTGCTGTTGGGGGCGATTCTCTCGGTGGTAAAGGATCTGGTGCTCCTGCCTGTGTGATCCGCGCCTGCGGACTTCGGGAGAGAGGCCCCGGTGCCAGCGATGTCGGGGAGCCTCAATGCGTGACCTGAGCACACCTTTCGCAGGGGTGTGAGATGAGAAGGTGCATGCAGTCACCACCAGCGTCCTGTGCAGGCTTCCCTCTGTGCCGTCTCCAAGTCTGTGCTGACCACGTAGCCCTTCCATCCAGCTGCAGGACTGCAGATTTGACTTGGAAACGCTTCCACTTGTGTGGTTTTCCCCGAGCTGGGGTTCAGTTAGGTCAGATCCCAGCTCCTGATTTCTAGAGGAGTGGAGGGACCCATGCCGAAGGAACCAGGCTGTAAGCACCTGAATAGGATTGTGGAAGCAATTTTGAAAGTATTTCCTTGTGATCTGACACTACCTTTTTCCCAGCGACCTTGTAACAACAGCGAGCAGCAGATAGCACAGTCTCTGCTCAGGCAAACCTCCCCCTGAAGTCGTCTGGAGCTTTATCTGAACAGGAGCTGTAAGAGGGTCAAATGTAGCTCCATTTGTGCTCCTGAGTGGTGCGAGGCCTTGTGCAGACTCTTTGCAGCAGGTGGGTTTATCTCCGACGGAAGCAGCTTTTTACAGAACAACACCGGAGCCTTTTACAAGCTCTGGAAATGTTTTGCAAGTAAAGCACCATTAAGCAATCAAAAGTAATACAATAAGAAGTTTATCAGATGATTGAATCTGAATAAAAATGGTCAAAGCCAGAGCGAACCCCCGGAAAAGCGGCGAGGTGAAGCCCCCCTGCGTGGTACCGGGCAGGCAGAGCGCCTTGCCGTAGGGCGGCAGGATCGGCTCCCTGCGGTGGCTACGCATTGTAGCTCGGATGGTATTGATTATACCCTGCCTGAGACGCTTGTAACACGCAGGCACAGCAGGGTGAGTTAAAGGATGGAGTGGCAGCTTGCTTTCTGAATGTGCTGGCCTTCCCAGCTATAAAACAAACCCTTTATTTGCGTGTAAATATTTGCAATTAATTCTTGATAGTTTTGTTTTCAAATGTTCATTAAAACTTCTCTCCCATATATTTTATTCATATAGATCAATCTTTGGCCAACATCTTTCATAAAGTGCTGAAATTTGCCCTTGAGGCATCAGATGGAGTAGTCAGATTGTCAAATAAGTCTCCTAATTGAAGTTAACGCTGGCACAATATTTGTCTTTTGAAAATAAACATTGCCAGCAAAGTTGCAGGTCCACCACTCTGTGCGCTCTGGCAGTGCTGGAGAGCCATGGAGCGTATAGCAGAGAAGGAGGAGTTTAATATGAGGAATAGCTTAGAAACGAGTGTGTTAGCATATTGTTTCAGTGAAATACCAAACATGCTAGACTTTATCAAAACAAAACCAGGAGAAGCTCTTTTTTATGTTGAAGTCACATGCTAGCAGGTACAAGGAATAAATAAATATTCTGTTTAAGCAATGTATTTGCATTTTCATATCTTAAAGGGTCAGAAGCAGACAGGGGAAATCAATAGTTCTCCTTGCACTGCCTGAAATTAATCAGTAACTTTGGAGACACTCTGTATTTAAGAAAACAAACTGAATGAACATCACATGGCTTTTAAAGACGTCCTTGTGTGACGCTCCTGGTGGGTTTAAGGTGATAAAGACTGAGTATTTTCCAGCGCAGTGCCTACAAGATAACCAGAGCCAGAACACAAGACAAAGCACCGTTTGGCGATGCCCACTCCAGAATGAATCGGGAAGTGAGTGTTAGTGCAGTCGTAAGAAACCTGATACTGTGTTTCACCTGTTAACTATCTGTGGGGGAAAAGGTCATAAACCTGGGTTTTGCCACTCACCTGGAGTGCTGTCTTACCTCTCCATCACAAATCTGGCAGCTGGCCTCAGCAAAGTGCTTAAAATCACTGTCCTCCTGAAGCACGTGCTCGGCTTGAGGGGAAGTGGGACATGTGCTTCGGGGTGTGCTGGGACTTCTGCGGGCGGCTCTGGTGACCACAATGACCACGTCAGGTACCAGGTGATGTGCAAACGTAGCAGAACATGGCACGTAATGAAGCTTCTAATGCCCGAGTTTCCCTTTTGCCCATTCACAGAGTTTACAATGAGAAAGCTGGTTTGTATCTGATGTTTGCTGTTATTTTGAATAGGAATCTTCCAGGAATGGTTCATCATAAATGCAGAAACCGTGCTCCATAATAACCGTTTAGGTATGCCACCTGATCCTGTCTCTGCTCCCTAGCTATTTGGTTTTATGTATGTAACAAATCCAGAAGCGATTCAAGGGTGTGCAGCATTTGCTGTTCAGGTTCATCTGACTGGCAGGTCTCCGAATGCACAGCAGATCACAATTCAAATACCTGGGCTGAAAATTCTACTTCATCAACAGCGAGAGGGCTATAAGATAAACTGAAGCCATTAACAGCAGGTGATCAGACAGCCCACTCCTGCCTGAAGTCTCCGTCCTGGCTGGGAAACTCCCTGGGTACTCAGCCTGCATCCCCCTGGGCCCTCTGCTAGGCAATCCCGTTCCCAACCTGAGCAAATCCAAATGGTCTAAGAGTGCAAGTGAAACAACTTAATTTAAAATGACTGTATGCAATCACTGGAATGGTCTTGCGTGCTCTGGTGATGGTGGTGGGATGTCCTTGGTGCATCTCCTGCCGCCCCAGGGAGTGCAGTTGCTCCATGCCCTGATGGTTTCAACCCTGCCCAATGCAGAGCTGCCCCAAAGATGCAGTTACTAATCCTTGTGCAAGCAGGGTCTGAAAGGGCTCCAGGCAAGTCTGGGACTGCAGCAGAGGAGAGTAGGAAGATGATGTGAAGTCGTCTGTATCTCTTGGTCTCCCCAACCAAAAAGCACTGGAGAACTCAGTGCTCTTCCACATGCTATGGTAAGGACAGAGCGCTCTCAATGCGCTGAGCCACGCAAACTGAGCCTGGGAGCTTCAGTTTAAAGCACTAATACCCTAACAGGGCTCCCACTGATGAAATGAAACCGGCTGACTTTGAGATGAGCAGAATGAAGCTTTTGTATCAATGCAATACAAAGCATGAATTGCTTGATGGGAAGTGAAGACTCACTGATAGCATGGGAGCAATAAAGAACTGATCCTACTTCCATTAACTATATTGGGAGCAGACCCAAAATGTTTAAGTGGAGATTGGCATATTACATCTATCTAATCTAAAGTATCTCAGGATTTATGTTGTGGTATCAGCCCTGAGACAGACAGATGAAATATTACTCCTACTACATTTAATTTATAATCTTCATCTCACTGAACCTGCACCTACCCACTTATTTGGTCCCCATTACCAAAGTAGCTGAGTGGCTGCCAAGTATTTAGACATCTAAATAAAATAGCAGAGATTATTTTGTTCTCTGTCTCCCTACTTCTCTTGTAGTTTGTAAGATCTCCCTTAAGGTTTGCGCATGCTCTATTTAAGGTTTTGTGCAGAAGTAGATGGGACTGGGAATCTCCAGGTTTGTTTTAAACTTTTTTGGGAAACAGGTATGTCACAAAAGAGATGCATGTTTATTTCTGAGCTCAATGATTATCGGAAAGGATAAAAGCAAATAATGGAGTCTAGCTCCAGGAGAATTTCATTACATAAGCTCACAAACTTCCCCTGTTGGTTCACAGTCCACATTGTTCCTGTCAAATGTCATGGGAGGGCATGTTGGTGGAAGGAGATGTGATATCTCAGGATGCAAAGTCCAATACCCCGAATGGCTTTGACTATCAAGACAGAAACACCAGGTAAACCAAAGGAATTTGTGCTACTCAGTAAAAGGGATGCTGTGTTTGGAAGTTTCCAGAGCTTTCACAGGGCTCGTGGCTTCATCCCTAGACGTGACAAACAGCCACGGCAGAACTTCAAAGTCAAACAGTACATGAGTGTCCAGTCTGTGTCTCGTAGGGGTGGCTGTATACATTTGGCTCGTCAGTCATGCACAGAAAGTTGATTACCAAGGATTGAGTAAAGAAGTGTTCTTCCTCCATCACTCCTGCTCTGAGTGGGCAGCACTGCAGCTACCAAGTCTTCAGAGAGGTGCTCTCAGAGAATGGGGTGATGGTTGTGGCTGGAATGAGACACTCAGGAACAAAGTTACCACCTCTTTGGGCTATGTGCTCAGCCTGGTTCTCGCCATGGTTAACGCTCATCACGTGGCACTTGTGGGCTGCATCTCGGGAGGGTTCAAGATGGAGCAACAGTTGCTCTGAGACTGGTCCAAAAGGAGGAAGCACAAGACATTTCAAGATGTGTCCTCCAAAGCTGGACAGGACTATATTGTCTCATTTCTATATCGGGCTGCTGCTGAGCTCATGAATCTCTGCCAGTGGATAAACAGATAGCCCTGGACCCTTTTCATAATTGTTTCTGGATATATCCTTCCTCAATCTTATTCTGCACAGAACTTCTTGAATAGCTCATTTAAGGAGAAAACACTTGAAAAGTATATTAGCAAACTCTTTCAGTGGGGTAAAACCATCAACATGGAAAATTCAAGTTTTCAAGAGAGCCATTAAGTGTGATTAAACCTTTAAAAAGGGAGAACAATGAATGCAGCCTTGTATTTAGCAATTTCATATCTTTAATTGTACAAAGATTTTCTTTAAAAGCACAAGCCTGAAAGGAAGCTGAATGTTACAGTATTTACTGAAGGAAAGCAATGAGAGAAGGCCTGTTCTCTAGCTAATGGAGTGAAGCCCAGAAATAATGACAAAAAAGCGGTAACGACTGCTCTCCAACACAACATATATAAAAGAGGGAGCCATAAAAACGGCAACAATTCTTGACTTAGCTTTGAGTTTCACAATGACTGTGATTACAGATAGCAAGTGGAAGAGCATATCAGCCATGATGAAATCTAGTTGGCTTTGCAATTGAGATTCAAGTGAAAAAAAGCAAAAAAGCAACAGGGACATTGAATTTCTGCAGCACAAATTTTGGATGTGGTATGAGAAATGGAAAGAAAGGAAGAAAAAGCAAGGCCATCAAAAAGTTCAGCAGAAAATGCGTATATTCTCATCCATTCCATCTAATAATAAACACAGTAGCGGCCAGATCCTCAGCTGAACTGAACTGGTAATGCCAGTGATTGAGCTAGTTTGCTGTTCCTGCAGATGTGAACATCTCACAGTCACACACATCCTAGCATACTGTAACCTGTGCCATCTTGCAGCATCTTTCACATGCAGAGAGAACTTTAACTATCAGGAACCAGAATGGAAAAAAAAAAATGGGAGCTAGAATCAAACTGATTAAAGCATACAATAATTATATTTATGATACATTTAATGCTAGTTTAATTATTAGTGTTATGTTAAAGAGAAAATATTTTGGCACATTTGAATGATGTGTTACCATTTTATTTTTCTTGATCAATATTTTTGAAAAGCAGTGTTAACTTCTGATCTGTGATCACATATGTACATGGCTTTTTTCATATATGTAATACTAAGACTATGTACGCATGCACTTTTCCATGACAGAGGTTATGTTATCTCACTTGCAGCCTTAAGCGCACTTTAAATTTTAGTGGGTGTCTTTCTAGAGTGCTTTTCCTGAAGTTTTCCCTTTACGTTTCTATAAATACCTTGAAAGTACAACTTTTATTCACTCATTTATTTAGAAAACAACAAAAACAAAGCTTTTTATACTTTTGGTTCCAGAGAAATTTTTAATAAAATACCAACCCTGAACCTTAAAGATACAAAGTCCAGAAGGCAAATTAAAAGAAACCCAGAAGTATTGAAACTGCAACCTGATGAGTAGCAGCAGGAGAGCGCCTGTCCAGCGCTGGTGGTCCTAGGCAGGGGGAATGCAGTACGGCACACTACAGACCCAGCGAACTCACAGGGAGAAGGATGACTGAGGTTTAATGCTGTCATATAGAAAGATTGAGCCGAACCATACCAGCTCTCTGAGGAGTTCACTTAAACAAGTTTATTGCAGTTATATGGACTAATACAAAATGTAAGCTTGTTATTTAAAATCTTGACTACTTGCATGAGCAATGAAACAAAACCAAGGAGTTGGGTAGGAATGGAGGGGTAATATACAGGTGGCAGCATGTCGGTAGGCAGAAGGAAGGTGAAATTGGATACCATTGCAAAGACTACAAAAGCTAGAGGGACAAGCACGAGAGAAACTTAAATGTCTGATGCCTGCCATGGAACCAGTGGGTTTGCTGATGATGGCCTGATGGGATACATCTGATAGAGGTGATCAGTATAAAGAATCAGATGAAAATGCTTTTTCAGAGGAGCCAAAACTATCTGCAAATGCAGTTTCATTCACTGAATAGTTTCAGTTGGAAGAAAGAAAACACACTGAAGAAAGACAGATACAAACCCTTCCTCAGGTCTAGTATTGAAGCTGAACAGGGGTTTGTGAGCTTGGTAGCTTGCTGGTGGATCTGTTGGCTTAACATGTTACTTCTCACTCTGCAAAATCTTGCCTCATACATCTCATTGGAGCATCAGGACTGTAGTACTAGTGTTAAATCCTCTTTGCACTAGTGAAGCAATGGAACATGTGTACCTTTAGACCAGCCTGGGTTATCCTGGGATTTCCCATCTCTCTCTGGCCCAGTGTATAACTACTCAGTGCGATATAACCTGCTTGAACCTTGTAAGAGAGCTCTAGACCCGGTCCAGTATTGGGCATGGTCCCACTCGCAGTTTGGGGCTGGACTAGAGACTTCCCAAAGTCCTCTCCAACTGGCTTTTCTGTGCCCTTGTCATGATATCCCGCCCCAGTTAGATGGATGTTTGACAGGCACCCGCTCTTCAGAGGTTGGCATCTAGCCCCCCTAGAGAATATACAGCTCTGGTTTGGTATTTCCTTTGCTTTTATTGTCTAACAGTTAAACAGACATGGTCCTGGAAAGATTGTCTTGGGTTTTTTTAGCATGGCAAATGGAAAACAAGCACCGAGACCGGACAGTCCTGGTACTGAATTAGAGCAGGTGACTGAAGCTGGAGGCTCCTTGCTTTGAGAAGTGGCTCTGCCACTAAGACATGTTGAGCAAGTGGGCATAGCTGTCAGAAGAGTCCAGCAGGAGAGGGTCCCTCCAGGTGCGGCTATTAATTTTGAAACACTGATGTTTTTAATTGCAAAGATGGTTCAAGCTGGGATTGAGGACTCCTGGTAGCTCTGAAAACAACATCCGAAGTTGAGCCACAACTGTCATTAGAAACGCTGAAAATAGTTGTAAAACAATGTACCGATATTTCATGTAGTCACACCAGCTCTAGAGGCATCATCGCAAAACCCTTGCCTGACAAATGAAGAAGAGGGCAATGCCTGGAATTTAGATTTTGCAGTCTGCCATCAATTAAGTTGTACGAAAATGACTAAACCAAAGCGGGTATTTGTGTGGGAAAGGTAAATGAAAATGCTTGCTATGGACTACACACACTGATGTTTTGCTGATGAAGAAACAGTGTAAATACGGAGTTCTACTGTCTAAAATACAAACAAACTAAACTTGATTTCTCTGTGCCATAGACCCTAACAATAATAATAACAGGCACTTAAGTAAGATGATATTTTGTGATTATAGTAAAATAATGGCATCCTTATATAAATGAAATTATGAATTGGTTCATAAATGCTACATCTCTGACACTCTCAGGACTGTGCCATTTTTTTCTAATGAAACACTTAGGCAATTACTCTTTATGGATAAGGCAGGAACGTCTGGATGTACAATGGCTTCTGCATTAGCGAAGTTCCTGCGATATAGTCTGCTGTTTGCATCTACTAACCTGTGGTGACCAGAAGCTATTATTGCCAATGGACACAATGGCAACCAGAAACATTACTCTCACAATGCTGAAGAATGCAAATGCATTATCTCATGACCTTCAAGGATATGGTATGTGGCACTGCTGTTCAAAAAGTTTTGAAACAGGTTTGCGACGTACTTATGTCTACTTGCTCGTAGAAAATTACTCCTGTCACTTGTTTTGTTTTGACCTCCAAGAACAATGAATGGCTCACATATGTGATCTTTAAAAACATGTCCACATCAAGAGCAGGAAGGCTGGGAGTGAACAGGTTGAGGATGCACAAGAGAAAGGGAGAGAATGAAATGCTTGGTCACATGGGGGAATAGCAAACAAGGCAGCAAAGCTGTTGAAGAGATTTTTTAGTTCCCCAAGGGACAAGACTGGTTAAACAAAGGTGTTTTAAAAAGGATATCACTAGACCTTGGCTAGTCATTCGCCAGTGGCGGTCCATCAAATCTTGTCCTTGTGCAAGCCGGGCCTCTTTGCACCCTCAAGGAAGGAGCATTTGCTTAAATTAAGCATGAATTTGGCCCAGCAAAGCGAGGAAGAGAGGGGTGCTACTGGAAGAGCACAGCGAGAAGCACACACTGGAAGTCAGGGACTGCCAGGATGAAAAATATCCTGGATGGACAAGCTCATAAAAGGTAACAGTTTCCTGAGCCGCACTGGCACACAGGTGTGACTGATACATTTTGGTGACTGTGACTGCAGGCCAGATCAACTGATATTTACTTCATTATTTTTTTCCTTTGTTTTTCTCCTCATTATATTACTGTAATGAAATGGTAAAACTGTCTCCATACCTTAATTGTGCACTTCTTATATCAGCAAGCCAGTAAATAAATTTGACCTGAAGTCTTTTTTTTAGGGTCACTGAAGCCCTCAGTTTTCTAGCATTGCTTTATAACGCTTGATTTGGGATAAAGCATCCCCAGCTTGTTTCCACCTTTGTTTTGCACTCCCTCACACACACAGAGACACATGTGCATGTGCACATGCTTCGGTTTCTGCTTTGATGTGACTTTCTTTTCCTGGAACTTTTTTCCAAACAAGTTCTAAAGACCCCAAATGAAATGCTGTTTCAAAATTATTACAAATGTTGTCACCGCTAACTAGCAGCACAAAAATATCAGCAGGTTGTTGCCTTTTGAAAAAATGCAACCAAAATCTTAGGTTTCTTGCTTATTGCTGATTTGTTTTCTCTGATATCTCGTTGATCCCTAATCCAAAATGTGTGTTGGGCTGCCTGTGGAATAGCTGGGATGAGCAGCATAGCTATGCAAGAATTCACTGTCTGTCTCCTGCTTTCCCTGATGCTCAGAAGAACAACAAATTGTGTCAGGTGGACACCTGATAGAGCACATGCTGCCGGGCAGACCGGTATGGCTGTGCCACCAGGTCCACTGCAGGGGCAAAGCAGAAACCCCGCCAGCGCAAGGGTGGGGGGATACAGCATCTCCACGTACAGCATCATCTCCCTCTGCGTACAGCATCATCTCTGTGCTTACAGCATCCCTGCGTACTCTCTCTGTACTGGGAGAAGCACGGCATGCTAGGAGTGGGGAGAAGCAAACATCTCCCATTGCCTTGCTCCTTCAAGGAAGCATATGGAGGCAGGGACCCGTTTTCTGGCTGCGGGAAAAGAAGAGCTTGTAGGAGCAAGTGCCTGGTGTAAATGTGTCTTGCCCTCACTGTTACACTGGTGTAAAGCTAGCGCAGGTTTTCTGTGAGCGAGTGACAGAAAGTGAGTGCAAAAAGAAAAGAACATGGGCTAGATGAAATCAGATGTGTCTAAAAATCCCAATGAAAGTTTCAAGAAGTGCATCAGTCCCTCAATTCTGTGAGTCATGCTTTCTTCAACTGCCTCCTGAAGTGCCAGCTATGGGGACCGTTACAAATGCCTTCACAGGAACGCAGAAATGAGTGTGTCTGTAATGATATATGTATTTAAATATACACCCAACTCCTGTGAGATCCTCTGAGTATTTTGAAATTGCAGACAACAGAAGCCACACGAGTGCATGAGCAGCCTGCAGGAATGTGGCTCCTTCGAGGCTCATCAGGAGTAACCCTGTCCCACATTCAGAAAAACCACCGTGACGCACGGTTACTTTTGGGGGCTGCGCTGTTTCCCTGAACCTGAGAGGTACCGTCAGTCAGTGTGGTTTTGGCTTGGGAAGGTATTACCAGAAAACTAGACTTTAAGAAGGGAAACAAGCTTCTGGAAAACGATTGCTGTCATGGAAATGTTGTGTTTCATGTGACATTTTCCATGATTTCTTAATCTGTATTTCTGGACAGAGGATGATGAAAATATTGGTAAAAAAATGTTGTGCAAACCAGAAAACAGTAGCAATACTAATGCTGCAAAAGGGGAAGATTTTCCCCATCTTTATACTCCTTTCCTCATCTGATTGAAGCTGGATGCATGAACAAGAATTTTCTTGGACCAAGACTATTGTCTCTGTGATACCAGGTCAGCCTGTGGTTCAGACAGTCCACTGGTGCACTAAACTTGAATGGAAAGATGCTGGAAACCCCATAAAGAAGAACCATGCTTATAGGCAGAAGGACAGTATTTTTTTTCTTTCCTCACAAATTTAACATTACTTTCAGGTACAAAGGATAAATCTATCCTGTGTTCACTTTGTTTGAAACAAGAGGCATACTTTATTTGTGTTTCACCTGGTTTCACTTTGTTTTTTAAGAACAAAGATGTGGTTTCTACAGATTTGTGCGAACTTCCACTCACCAGGGCCCTGTCAAAACAGTCCAAGTGTGGTCACTGACTGTCATGTCATTTCCATGACCATGCCAAGTGACTGGTGTGGCTCGTCAGCAGCGCCTGCAAGAGCTGGTGGGGAGTGCAATGGCTGAGAAGGAAATAATTGCCAAGGTGTTTTTAAGACAATTATGAGAGAAGTTGGCAGGAATTTGACATGAGAAAGGATGGGAAAGCTGGATTGGGGTCATCTGTGGCATTCAGGCAGGTCTTTTTTTGTCATCCTTGGGTTTGGGGGCATTTTTTACACCCATATAGATGGATAATGCAGTATGTGGATGGTGGTGAATGTAAGTGGCTTGAAAAAAACATAAGCAAGCGCTTGACCAAACACACTTTGTGGGTACAATTGCTTATCCAATCCAATGGAGATGGCTTTCACAAGGGCCCCCTCTTGTCCTGCAACATCTTATTCTCCTTGTTAAAAGGCATTTAAAAGCACAAAATACTTTTATTAAAAATGCTTTTCAGGTCTAAATGACGTTAAGAGCACTTTCTATAGCTTGCATTGCTATTTAGGAGAGCATGTTATTTCTTTTTAATTTGCTCACTCATTCCTGAATAACTTTTCATAGGACTCCAGACACTGCAGTGTGACAGCTAAACCAAGGAACATCGGATGCGATGGAATTGCTCTACAAGCAACCTTGCCAAAGGCCCTTTTGCTGCACAAAGCTGGCTCTATCTTTGTATATTGAGGGAGCTAAATCAATGTTAAATGCTTGGCTCTTTTCACAGGACAATGACCAGGACCTAAGCTGCGTCCTTCCTTTTTGATTGACACTTGAAACGTTGAGTTGGAATCAGCCAGAGGCACTGCTACAAGCTTGAAGCCTCTGCTGGGGATAACAACTGGTGACATCTGCAGAAAGGCCGACAAAAGGCAGTTGAAAGCCGTGTTTGTTGCTTTCCCCTCTCAGATCTCCTCTCTTTCATGGAGCTCCTTACTTGCTTTAATATTATGATTCAGCACCTGGCTCTTTTGAACCTTGCTTTAAACTTCAAAAGGCGAGGTGGTATTAACAAACATGAAACGAAAAAGTGGCAGTAGTTTGATTTACTGTTGTCGTCTTATCAAGGGGGTTTTTTGTCACCAGCTGCCACTTTCTGTCATCTTTGGAACCATTATCATTTTTCTAAAATCTAAAAGACTCCACTTAATAACAGCTTTGAATACAGGCAGGATCAGTAACATATACAGTTCTGGGATGACAGGACCGTCAAATGAAAAGAAAGATGTTGCCAAAAAAAAAAGTCCTTAAAAAAAACCCCAATAAAACAAATAAAAGCTGTAGTACTTCTAAGTGACCTTGATTTCAGAATTAAACAAATCAAGCGCAATTCCATTGTTCTTTTTGGATTCATTCTGTACTTTCCTAGCAACATTTCTTTTTTGTTCTCAGGACTAAGGGAAAACAAAGCCAAGGCTTCCAGAAACACTGCTCAGCGCACCACAAGCACTTGGTATCACATGAGCACTGTAAGCTCCTCACTTGTAAAAGTGCCAGTGATAATTGCCAGTCTTCTTTCACTGCTGTCCTAGCGCAGCAGCTCTCATTCAGGCCAAGATGGAGCCTTGAAAGCTGCCTCACTAGGATGGACTCACTGGTCGAAAATCTGTTTGACTCTCACTTTTACAGCACCTTTCCGTGTTTCCCTGCCACTTTTCCCAACAGGGCTGTGCAGCCCTTTGGCTGCCAGGGCAGAACCTGAAATGCCTCTGTTTGCCTATCACAGCTTTACCGGTTCAGTTAAAAGCAAACAAATAAATACAAACAAGTTTCTGGCCATAGACCTACTGCACTTTCTCACTTGCCACCTCACCATCCTTTACAGGAATATCATCCTTACCTCTTTTGTTGGCTCTGTTATAATGCTGTACACAATGAATTTACTTGTAAGGAGAAATGTCCCCCAGTGCCTTTTAAACTCATAAATTATTTGATGGACATCCCATTACCAGCAGTGACTTTTATCTTACATAGATTTGAACCTGCGCTTTTGCTCCTGTGTATTGTAGTTACGTCCACCTGTGCAAAAAGAGTGAAAAATCACTGACAGAATCCTCTCTCCTGTTCCCAGTGAAGCGTTCTCCCTCCCGCTAGCTATGTGGAATGCAAGGCAACAGGGAAACGGCTGCTCCAAAATGTTTTCCCCAACATCTCAGCAGCTGGTGTCCCTGCTGCTGCCCATCGACCCCTTTCCAGACCCCTTTCATCACAGGAACCTGCGGTGATTTAGTTCCAGTATCTCTTGCTAAAATGGGGATGAAAACAACAAAGTGAGAATCCTCTGCAATGTGAAAATCCTGATGTCCCGACTGATGGAAAAGCAGGATTGTCAGAATTCAAAGTTGATTTTTTTTTTTCATTGGGATGTGACAAAACTCATACAAAGTGAGACGAGGGTTGCTAAAAATACCTATTATCTTCTGATGGAAAAGCTCACAGTATAATCACACTGAGGTTTTCTCACGGAGCATGTCCACATTTGAAATTTTAGTCATTTTAACAAGTGTTAATTACCACATGCTAACTAGCAGAAGTGTGTGTGGGGGAGATGTTGTGTATTTATTTGTTCCAGACTTGGAACGTATTAGAATATAGGCTGTATTCCAGTTTGCTGTCGTATGAATGAATGTGTTACCCAATTACAAATGAAAGATATCACAAGGAAAAATAAGTAAGAATCTGTCCCTCATTCTTTTGATGAGCAAACCCAGAAAATGTTTACCATATCGGTTCAAGTGGGAATCTGAGCTTGAGCCTATTAAAAGCGCCTATGACACACAGGAACAGAAGCAGTGTGCCTGTGCAGCGTGGAGAACAACGGAGAGGTGTTTCTGGTTTCACTCACAAAATCCAAGAAATCCTGAGAGAAAGAACATACGTGGGAAAGCGTCAGTGCTATTGGATCAATGCCCTCGCAAGGTTTAGGATGAATGTGGGAGAACTGATGACCGTATTATATATGCACATACATACATAAATATATATATATATATAATTCATTTGTGTAATTCAGCCACTGTAAGGTCAGTATAGCCACTCATATACATTTGCAATGTATTTACAATTATGGCAGCATATATATACGGCAGCATATATGTATTTTTTTATGTAGCAGCTTATATATTTCTAACTATAAATATAATGATAGCAACATATACATACACATATTTTTTTAAACATACAGGAGCTCCATTTTGACTTTATTGTTTCCTTGACAGATTTTGGTAATGAGAAAACTGAGATCAGTATTTTCTTAAAATCACTGACAACAGAATCGAAGATAAATGTCTGGCAGGCTAAGACAACTCAGTGTGCAGTGAAGTCGGAGCATCTGATGAATCTGAAGATGTAATCCCCACATCTGATGTCTACCTTTGTACTCCCTACAAATTGCCCAGTATAAATTTCCAGCAAGAGTAAGATGTGCAGCCTTAAAATTGTCCCACAGTCTCTACCAGATCTCCAGTGCTGGCAGAACAAGCTGAAAAAGGGAACTGGAGGATTACATGGAACCTGTGATTCAAGATGAAAACTACTGGTGTTGGAGGAATACCTTTCGAAGGAGCACCTCTGTATGCGGAAAGAGACGTATATGCGAAAGGGGATGGAAATGTCCCAGTAGCTTATGCTTATTTCTAGATTTAAAAAAAACACAAAACCCAAACACAGCAAACAGAAGCATTGCGAGGATTCAGTCAGGTCCAGCACCTCTTAATAAAATTTGCAAGTAGTTTAGTCAACATGCAACCACTCCCAGGGAAATAAAATGAGTAAAAAAAAAATATATACAGATTTGTATGAATAAGCTTTCTACATAGTCTGCTCTATACTTGGTTTTAGGAAAAGAAGTGTACAGAGATTGCTTCTTCAGAGAGAATGAGGCCGTGGATCTGTTTCAAACCGATGGCATGATATAAGGTATTTTAGAAAGAAGTTTCTACAATGAATATCCTATAATCCAGTTTGGATTGGTAGTAGATTTAATAAGGAATGAGAGTAATAAGTGAGTTCAAATATATATCCAGAAAGAGTTATAAATTCTTTAGAGGGAAGTCATGCTTACAAACCTCTTTAAAGGGTTTTTAAAGGAGACCACAAACATAAGGATTAGGATAATTAGATCATTATTATGCAGTGGGTTTTCAAAACCCTGTTCATAACATTCCTCACTATAAACTCATAAAGAAATGTAAGACACTCCTATTGTGGTTTAATACGTGACTAGCAGATGTGAAATGAAGATTAGGAGTAAGTAGCAATCCTAGCTCTAACAATGAGTCGAGGTTACCAATGTGGTTTTAAGAGGAGTCTGCTGTTCTGTACCTCCATTAATCATCAGGAAAAGGTGTGAACTCCAGAACGGCAACGTTTTCTGACAGAAAATTATACTGGAGAGTTGCAGCAAAAAGCTGACTCTGAAAACTGCTAAAGAAACTCACAAACTAAAGGGTGGGGTGACAGAATGGCAGGTGAAATTCAGTTTTGACATTTATAAAGTAAAGAAGTCAGGAGAAAATAACTCTAAATACACTCCTGCCATTCATGAAGGAGATCTTGGAGTCATTATGGATACTGTAGAGTCATTCTCTGAAAAACCTCAATTCAATACTCGGTGATAGTCAGAGAGAAAAGAAGAATGTAAGGAATCATTGAGAAAAGAAGCGAGACGAACGCCGGCAACAACAATGGGCCACATCTTGAGCTGAGAGCAGCTCTGCTCACTTCTCCTCCTCCTCCAAAATAAAAAATATTTAATTACACAAGTGTAGGAACAGAAAAGCGTGAGAAAGAACAACCAGAGAAGACAGAAAATAGTGAAGACTCTTTGTCCTGGAAAATCCTAAATAGCACAAAGAAGGTAACTGGGGAATAATTGTGGTTATTTATTATTTCCCAGAACATAAGAACAAATATAATCTGTTGAAATGAGGAGGCAGCAGATTCAAAAGGAATTACTTTTATGTGCATTGCTCTATTACATTTTACAATTTATTCTCAAGTGAGGTTGTAGAAACTCGGGGTACAAATGGCTTCGAAAACTATCTACACAGGAAGATCTCTAAAGTGAAGACCTTTTTTTTTATACAGTTATCTTTGGACAGTTAATTTGTCTAGTATAAATATACCTTTAAAAATTTATGTGTGCTAATATGCTAAACTGCACTACTTTTATAATCTGTGATCTTCCCTGTGCCCTTATTTCATGCAGCAATTACCCTTCCCATTTGGCAAAATTTGCTTACAAAATTTCAGTTTTCATCTGTGCGTATGAGGATTAACTTAAGGCGCCCTTTGAAAAATGGAGTTATACCTAGCCTTAACTGGGCTGCGTGGGTGATGTAAGACTGTCCAACTTTCAGGACATGCAGGACATGAGTAGCACATTTTAAAGGCTTTCTGACACCAGTAAATGATTGCAGGGTTAAGTTCTAAACAGCTATGTACTGTAATAGCAATAAAAATGCTGATGTGTTTACTTCTTCAACTGTTTATGGACGGTTATGTTGCGGATACTTTTCCTGCTGCATATATCACTGCCTTACTGAAGCACCCACACTGATGGCTTCTTCACTCAATTTTCCAGGATGCTGCAGATGGGGCCAGGCCAGAATGAAGGGTTTAGACACCAACAAGTCAGGATTTTCAAAACCCAAGGACACGTCAGTGCATCAAGAGGTAAGCCCTCCAGAAAAACACTCAAAAACTCCTGCTCACTGTTAACAAAAGTATGAAGAACGTGTTAGCCTGAACTCTAATGCCATCTCTGCAGTTTAATAGCCCTGCTCATTTCAAGACCCAGTCCCTGGGTCCCACCCTGGAAGTAGGTTCCTTCACAGTTTCATGACAAATCTCTGGCCAAGAAATGCAAGATTTCTGTTCAGTGCTTTGCCAAAGTCAGTTCACCTCCTCATTGTGGCAAAGGGTCAGGGGCACTGCGTTGTAGGCTAATGATGACTCACCAGCATCTCTGCTATGGAAAGTGCACCAATGTGAAGAAGGGAAAGCAAGATTTATGGGACTAGAGAGGAGCAGGCATAGGACCACATGACTCTCCTTCCAAATGACCAAGACTATGGGGAAGAAGAGAGCTGGTCTGGACTTTCTAACACTGTTTATCCATTTAAATCCATGGGTTAAGGCAACAGAAAAAATTCGAAAGACTAGCCCTGCACACACCCGCCCACACCCACACATCCTACTTCATCCAACATGTTGTACTTGTTATCTCTGCTCTTTTTTCTGGCTCTGTGAGTGACCCTATGCACCATTTCAAACACGGTGACCCAGGGAGAGAACACTAGTGTCGGTTACTCCTTCATCACTGCATCACAGTGATAGGGGACTCTTTCGGCAGATAGCTCTCATGGGCTAATCCCAGTGGATCAGAGAAGGAACTGCAGGTTACTACAGATAAGATGGATAAGCCTGCCCAGAATGTGATTACCTCCCCCCTAAGTAGACGTATACCAGCCTCTGGAGAAGTAAGGTGACTTTTCTTCCTCCTTTCTGGATGCCCATAGCTGCTGGACGTGGGCTGGGGTCCTCACTGTCGAGACCAGGGCAGGTCTGCACACTCAGGGTGGGTTGGGAGCCCTCGGGCAGCCCCTGTGTGAAGCAGCAGGAGAGCTGGTATTCTCAGGTGCTTCTGAGGCTGCTGAGTGCAGAGCTTTGTGACACACTTCTGAAAGAGTGGTCAGGCGTTGGAACAGGCCGCCCAGGGAGATGATTGAGTCCCCGTCCCTGGAGATGTTTAAAAAATGTGTAGATGTGGCACTTCAGGATATGGTTTAGTAGGAAGGGTGGTGTTGGGTGGATGGTTGGACTCGATGATCTTAGAGGTCTTTTCCAACCTATGATTCTGTGATTCTACATGGTGCCTCTGCATGTCTAAAATCTTGCCATAGCATTGGTTTAGGTGTGTGTGGTCTTTGGTTTGGATCAGGCCCCTGGTTTCTTCCTCACGCTGCACTTTGGGGTATTTGAGCTGCGCTGCACCATGTGTAGCAAGCTGTCGGAGATGAACATTAAGGAACAGAGTCAAATGACACAGTCAAAATCAAAAGTTACCTTCTCATTTATGGGCACTGCAAGTGAGTACCAATGTTGGAGACTAGTGGGTGGGCGGCTTGTTAGTGGGAGCTGCTTTGGGCTCCCAGTCAACACTAGTGCTGGCCAACTTCAAGGTATCTTTTGTTTTTATTCATATTCGCTCTGCACAGCTAATGTCACACCGAGGTGAACTCCATAGTGTGCTGAAATCATGTGTTTCATCAGGAAAACTCCCTCATGCACGTGCTTGTTCCTCCAGCTAAAATTATCCCGAAGCAAAACCTCCGAAACGGCACCCTCCTCTGGCTCAGCCGCACCCACAGCCAAACACACTTATCTGGCAATCGCAGCAGCTCCAACAGAGCCTAAAACTGCAGGAAACTTCATAGCAAAACAAATAGGACTGTGACGAATGCGTGCAAAGCTCTGGACATCCTGATTCCTGTCATCCGACTGCAGCGTATCGGATGTCAAGAAGCAGCAGCGACGGAACAGCGCCTAGGCTGGGTGCCTTCCCCTCGGCCAGGTGGGAGCCGCGCACGTTGCTCCCGTCTTCCCTCGATCACAGCAACAAAAGCCCCTCTGTGAGGCCAGCTGCTGGGCTGAAAAATTCCGTTTACAGCACATATATTCCGTGGAGGTAATCTCCAGGACACGGACACTTCCAGCAGGCATATGATTTCCATAGAGACTGCCATGAAGCAACAGAGTGCCAAATTTGGCTCTCTTTGCCGTAACAAGGTAAAACACATGTAGTTCAGAAATCTATACCTATACACATCAAGGTTTGGCAGTTCTCAGTGCTCCCTTATTGCGTGTCACCCTCTGGCAGAGATGCAAGGCTCAAAGTCTCCTTGCAATTTCAAGCGCTTGCTTCTGTGGAATGACTGAGGGCCAAAAGCTCGCTGCTCTTGCCCCCAGCAAACGCTCACTGCATCAGCCATCTGGTGGCAAGGTGTGTGAAGCAAGACTCTGCCTGACCTTAGGATACACCTCTTGCTTTCATCCACTTAGATTCTTTTATGTATTTCAAAAAAACTTCACCCAGAGAAACTTCCCTGCCGTCCGAAGTTTTGCCTTCTGTTGTAGCCTCCAGAAGATGACACGTCACCTGGAAACGGAGCTTGTCTAGAAGTCACTGAGATCCTTTTTCAAGTAGGCATGGCTTGTAAAGCACAGTGTGATTTGCCTTCAGGATAGATCAGGAATAGACTTTCTTTTTTTTTTTCCACATTCACATGGGACTGCAAGCACACACATGCAAGCACCAGCCCACCTGCAGCACTTGCTCTGAGAAGCACAAGCAGATGGTCATGGCTCATAGTCATGCTCACCTGCATCTAGTCCCGAAGCTTGTGAAAGGAAGCTCCAGATCTGGCCCAGCAGACCCAATGCACCCTGATACAGCTCCTGATGTACCTGTGACCTTGTTGTGGTGTCTGACAGCAGAAGCAAGAAGAGCTTTGCAGGAAAGTGGCCAAAGCAGAACTTGTTTCTCCTCCTGCAGCTCCCACTGCGATTCATCTGCCTGGCAGAAGATGTAGTGCATGCCTCATGCTACCTCATGAGATGGTGTGACCAGGGGGCTGCCTGAATTTGGCTCTACTGAATTATTTTTTTCAGCAATGCCCCAAACATGTTGAGTTCATTGTCAAGCTAAGAAGTGACTGCTTTGTCTGCTTCGACCGTTTTTACTTTGAACGCCAGCACAAGACTTGGACCAGATTAGGCAGAAAACAACCAGCCACCTAAGGTCCATACCGGTCCCAGGTTCACTTGGGAGTTTTATGAAAACTGGCACAAGTTTGGAGATACCAGATGCTTTCCATCTGGGACTCAACACACAACTGGGTGATCCACACAACCCACCATGCTCATAGATGTGGGGTTTTAAATTTCATGGCAAATTAACATCAACCAGGAGGCTACCTTGTCTACTGACAGTCGGGCATCTGACAACTCATGCCAAAGCCTGGAAACCCCACATGGATTAAGCTGGCCACCCACTAGACCAGGGCTGAGGTGGAGAGGCTTAATATTGTAGGGAAGTTGCAAATGAAGCTGCTTCTTGTTGTAGGCTTCATTCTGCAGCTGGGAAGAAGGCTTTTGGTCTCAAGAGCTGTCAGCTGAGAACTATTCACAAGCAGTAAAATTTACTCCAAAGGAAAATAAACAGAAGCCAGAAGACATTTCAAGTGGCTTCAGTAATACAAGGCACAAAAAAGAGAGAAAAATATACAGACATTTCTCACCACCCTTGTGCTTACAGGATTCCAATTCCTTCTTAACTTTTTTTTTGATGAAAGAAAAACATGATTTCAAGATAATAAAATTTATGATCTAGTGAAAAAAAGAGTCATCTATGTGACCTCCTGAGACCTCCTGACCAAAATCCTAACAAGTTATGTGAGGACATATGGTTCTTTCTTTTTCTTAATTCATTTCAGCTTTTTTAATATGCGTGTCCTATTCTAATTCCAAACATTTCACCATTTTGAAAGCCGCAAGCTGTTGCCAGTGACACTATCTGGCTTGAGTCAACTGTGACACTACCAGAGAAAATGATGCTCCTAACCAGAACACTTTTTTCGTAGAGCTTTTCAATTTTGAGGAGCTTGCTGAGCCCAGGCAAGGGTTTTCAAGTGAAATATGCTAAACTTAGGCAGCCAACTTCGTGGTCATGGGTGGCCTAGAGAGCTGAAGGGGCACTTTCTACATTGCCTCCTGTGAAGCATAGCTGAAAAGCACCAAGCCACAGAGCGGTGAAGAGCACCTCTCTCTCCGGCGACATGTCTCAGATAAGTGGAAGAGATCAATTTAATAGCCTAGATTTCCCTCAACTATTAAGTCAGATTAAAATGTCAAGCCCCTCCCACACTTGAATTTAGGGCATTTTATATTCTTTGCCTGGCCTTTTGCAGAGAGGGGGGTCATCTGCACATGCTGGGCCCTGTCCAGATTCACGCTCCCAGTGCCTCAGCACGGTGATGTTCGGTTTTGGTGGTTTGGCCTCCGTTCAATTTCAAAAGAAGTAAAACAAAATGATCTTTTTTTTTTTTTTTCCATTTGGCCTAATAAGCTCTCCATATTTCTAAATTACCATCTCTTTGCATGTGTGCTCTGTAGAGCTGCCAGTCAACGTCAAATGAGGTGTATAAATCAAAACTCTGGTTATGTTCTGATAGCATTATACAGACTGGCAGAAAAACACAGGTGAACGAGTGTCACATCTACATGAGATTTTTTTCTCCCTTTTTAAATTGAGACATCTGTCTAATCTCAGTACTTTCCAGTAAATGAATATAAGCACCTCAGAAGCTTATCTGAGCTTGATGTTAAAGAAAAACGTTTCTATGGACACATTTGTACCTGTCAGCACTTACTGTAGAGTTCTGTCTCTATATATATATTAATGTGAGTGACATCAGAATGATTAAAATGATTGTTAATGTTAACACCGCTTTAGCACCCATTTTACCCTATTTCGAAAGGGAGACTTTCCTTGAACCCAAGTGCAAGTGGGTTTTGGATCATTTTTCAAAAACTTTGTGGAAACTAGGGAAGGACAAAGTCAAAGAGAAGGAAAGTCAGCAATGCACATCGCGCAGGATTATGGATGTAGACATCTATCTATATGCTGGACTGATAAGCCTTCTCAGAGCTGTTTTTGCAAGGCAGTCCTTTAATGCTGAATAAAAGTACAGCTAAGAATTTCTTTTCCTGCATCTAGCCACATCCACACTTGAATGAAATGCCTTGCATGTAAGCCAAGCCCACTCAAAGACATCTCAACCTTGACATTCTGTTTTCTTTTGCAAAACTCCATTTCTTTACACCACCACTTGCCTGGCATGCTCCCACGTGAAGCAGAGTTATCAGAATAATATTTAACAGGCTCTCATTAATTTAGGATCAAACAATAGCCCCTAATGAAGCAGGGACCGACCAATGTGATCCCTTAAAGTGAGGCGTATGCTTTTCTTACACCTCGTGGCATCTAATCTGCTGTAACCATTAGGCACTGAGCTGACCATAAAGGCCCGTATAACATTGAGTCAAGGACAGTTAATGGATGCCAGAGCACAAACAAGAGTGCTCCAAGCATGTCAGTCAAGACTAACCTGAGGCAAAAACATCAAAATGCAGGTTGGAGTTTTGACATTCCTGCAGGCTCTGTACGCCTCGCCAGTGAATTTTTAAAGTCAATATCCCCCTCCTGCTCGCGAACACTTTCTATCTGATGAGTAGCAGTAATGTGGATCTGATTGAACTGTGACTAAAGTATTACTTAAAAGGCAGCTTTGAATGCGTGCGCGCGCGTGTGTGTATTTTTTTTTTTATAAATGTCTGTGATAACAATAAAGACAGTTTACACAGATTATCACAGGCTGTGTCTTTAGACTTCAAGGTTATATGATTAGGAAATTAGAAAAGAGATGAGATTAGAAAAACCACAGAACATTTTGAAAAAGAAAGCTTTTTACAAATTATCTGTGTACTGAATTTGCACAGAATCTGATAGATAAATCTGCTCATATTTGGAAATGGATAAATGCTACAATGTAAATAGAAGGGACCTGCTTGGGAGCGCACGCCTGGCAAAAGTTCAAAAAACATATTAACTATTCTAATTTGCTTAAAGCTTACTTATAAAAAAATGCATATTGTGATATAAAATGTAATGATTTCTGCATGGAAATGTAATAAGCAATAATAATTGCCCTGGATGAGCATAGTACACACTGTTAGAAAGTGTGGTCCCTTTGCCTTCAGATTTCACATTAAACCTTTATTTTCTTTTTCCCCTTTGAACAGTGAAGTGAAATGATTAAGGCAAATGGACATAACATTCGAGCCAAGATCATTCCTAGTATTGGGCAATACACGTGAGCACACGGAGTGCCATAAAATTGGGGTGGTGGCAGCAATAAACACACTTCCTATTACTGGAAACAAAGGTGTGTTTTCAAGGGGAAATTATATTAGCTGAAGTGGTACGTTAGTACTTAGAAGTCCTGACCAAAATTTCCAAGCAAGCCATAAAACTTGATTAATTTAGGAAACCAACATTTTCATGCATTCTTTGGAGTTTCTGGTACTGCACTTGTGGTGAACATTTTGATGGGGGTCATTTTGCTATTAGAGCACATCAGTGGGTCAGCCATTTGATGTGGTTTTTATATGTCTTGGGACCTTTCATTTGACACTGTCCTCTTGTTTCTTTGGTTGTAACTTTTTTAAACTTTTAATTTTTCCTGGACTTCAGACCATACATATTCCAGCCACACAGCAGCACAAATATTTTACAGTAACTGCACACACCTTGGGCATATTTCTTTTCTTTGCCTCTTGGCTTCATGTAGCATTGCTACGTCCTGTTAAACAGTTGTGTTTCAGCCCAGGGAGGGTTGCATTCAGCAATAGAGGATCTGTTACCTCAAAAGTATATGGCTTGTTAACAGCTCAGATTCCTCTGAGTTCTTTAGGAATGCACTGTGCTATACAAATAAATGGATAATATATTTCTAAGCATTTTTTCCCTAAAAAAAAGAGATGGAAAGTCTTTAGCTAAATCTTCCTGTACTTCTGTTTCTTCTCTATGAAGAACATTTCCTTGACACTGATTCTTTTTTTCTTTTGAATGTTTTACTTCAGCCTGTTTGCACCCAACTTTAATCGGATGTGCTTTTTTTGAAAAAAAAGTAGTCTGTGGTAACAATAAAGACATTTTTGTTTTAACAGAATTTTCACTGGCTGTGTCTAGATGTCCTGTAGGATTCCACTGAAGCCAGTGTTCAAACACCTCTTTTTCCTGACTGAAGACCTGTAGTGCAATGAAAGAAATAGAAATGAAATTATCAAATCCCAACAGCAGTTTTCTATAACATCGTGTTTTTCTCTCATGCATGAGACTTAGCATAGTCTAATGATCTCATGATAATTTCATGGCAACTCTGCGGAGCAGAAACCATATTAAGATGTCATTCTGATGGCAAAATGATGGCAAGTCAAGCCTGCTGAGACTTTATGACAAACGATGGCAAAACAAACTCAATACAAGTCTATACGGAGCACACTATCATGTCAAGAGAATAGCATAATCTAATAGATCTTTTCTATCTCTGACTTCTGTGAAAACAGTGTTGATACCTGCCTATGAGAACAGAAGTGCAATATCGAGGCAGCAGTGAAACGAAATCGGTATCTGTTCTTTGCCTCCTCTCTGAAGTATTGTTTATGAGCTGCAACGCTGCCTGAGCATATTAAAATGCACTAGGTCTTTTTATCTTAGATTTGTTTACAATGCATATCTTTATCTTTCATCACCTAATTAAAAGAGAAGAAAGAAAACACCAGAAAAATTCAATGACTCAAAGTGTGCAGTGGTGGGGAAGTGCGGTCCTAGCCTTGAGCCTGTTGTGCTTCAGGGTGACCCCAGCCTTCGAGACGCCGCCGGGTCCAGCTCGCAGTGCCCAAGGCCCAGCGCCATGGAGGAGGTCAGGGCACCCCTCTTGGCTCTGTGCACGGCGCCGGGGAAGGGCAGCACCGTGCCGCGCTTCTGTTTCGCTGGCGCCCAGGCGATGGCAGGGGACTGGGACGGCAGCAGGACTCCTCGTGTACGCAGGCTCCCGGGCTGTCGCAGGGGATGCTGGCACCTGGGAGCAGTGGAGACCTGGCTGCGCAGCTCCAGGGGAGATGCGAGCTTGGATCTCTTTGCCGTTTGATCCAGTTCAACACAAGACTCAGCCATATGGGTCACTATGATCTGATTAAATTAAGGATGCTAGAGAAGCCTTAAACCTGAATTTCCTATTTTAATTTGAATGTTATTTTTTTATGCTTAGTTAATAGTCATAATCGTGTAGAGAGTGCTAGTCCATTACCACTATGTTAATGGCCAGCTAATACTCAGAAGCCCTTGGCATTGCCTTGGGGCTTGAATTCCCAGATGGTCATTAACTACCTAATAAAAGACCACCACATCATATGTAATTACTTAACATCTTGTACTTGAAAACATATTAAACAAAGTGAGCTTTTAAATATTTAGAACTAAATTACATTAAATAAATGTTATTCTTGGTAAATAAATTCAAAGCTGGGGATGTACTATATGGAATTAAAATCTTGCTGCTTCTTCCTCATGACTCGATTGGTTCAGCAGGCAAAATGAAAACACTCAGCCCATTTGCAGAGGGACACCTGGCATATCAGTGATTCATTTCTGGTTAATGCTGCTCTTTAATACTGACGGATGTGTGACAGGAAGGTGTTCCTTTTGTTTTTCTTCTCATATTGGGTACATTAATTAAGGTTATAAGGAAAATCTCTTTGCACGTGCTGCTCAGCTTAGGTGTGAAAATGGGGAAGTTTGTGCTGCGTTTCTAAGGATGCTCCTTGAATCACAGGGCAAAAACCATGTGCAGACGCCATGCCTCACACCTTCCCTCTGTGCCTACTATCAGCAGCTCTAAACACTGGTTTTCACTGTTTGTGTTCACTCCCACCTCTGTTTTCAATGGTTAAATTACGATTATTTTGAGTGAGTTTGATCAGACAAGATCCCAGCTGTATATGTTAAAGAGCCAGACCTACAGACATGTAACAAGTGTGTAACTTCAGTTAGTGAAACCAACAGTATCAGACATATGCCTCAGTGCTGCTCATCTTTCCAAGTGTAGGTAGGATGTAGGTCTATACGCTTATTTATCCACAAAGAAGATATAGTATGGTCCACAACTATTTCCCACAATATCCCATCCCCGTGGCTCACCTTGCAGAGTGATGTCAAAGGGTACAACGTGGGGGACGGTGCCATCTTTCATGAGTTTGGCAACTGACCAACCTAACTTCAGTGCACAGGAGTTCTAGCACTGACTGCCCTATCGCCAAAGCAGGCAGGAGCAGCTTCTGGCCGCTAGTTTGGAAGAAAGCAGTGTTCCTTACTCCGTGTGTTTGGAAGAGAAGAGGGAGACCTCCACATGAAGGGTGGTGAGTCCAGGCTGAAGTACAAATTATTTACTCAGTGCTTCTCAGTGCAGAGACAATTTGGGACCCCCAGGCATCAAATGGCCCCTTCTCTCCTGCATGCTTAAGACTTCTTGCCTCATGGGAGAGGGCAGTCTCCGGTTCAGAGTTAACCGCTGAGTATAGGTGTTGTTTATATCTGGGTCACAGTGACTGTAGAGCACAGTAGGGCTAAAAAGCCTGGCCAGAAGTTGAGTCTTTGGATGTCCATAACTCTTTTTCCAACACTACCTACAGAGACAGCAATTAATGCCAATGGCTTTCCAGCCAATGGACCATCTGAAGTTCTGCTGAGTTTAAAAAATCATTTGGTGTTAGCCACCTTCTACCAGCTCAACTAGATTTGGACCTGTGACCTCAAGGTGGAAGGCCCTGTACTGCCCTGCCCCTCCCCGCACCGAGGGGATCCCCTCTGTGCAGGCTCATTTTTTCATTTTCTTTTGAAGTTAATGGCAGGATGTGGCTCCCTGTCTGCATTTTTATAGGCTTCGTAATTACTCATTGAATATTTGAAGGGGTTGGAGAAGGAAATGCAGGTAGATTTGCTATCGCAAAAGCCTGAGTACATCCAACTTGTTTTCCAGAAGATGTTTGACATTTTACATGGATCCTAGGCCTTGAATCCATTTTGGAGAAAAATCCTTTGGGAGTATTAGGCTTCTGCATGTATGTTATCAAAATAGCCCTCACAAAACTGTAACCAATTATCCTATGTTTTCTGACACTAGCTGAGAAGAATTCAACAGGTCCAGAAAAGGAGATTTTTGTGGTGCCTGGAGGAGACAGGTGCTCGGCAGCTCTTTGCTTCAGCAGTGCGGGGTTGATGCTGGCCCCTTCTGCGTGCCAGCCCCTTACAAAATACCTCATGGAGAGCTTGCGGGGACAGCGTATCTGAGGTGAACGTCCTGGGGCGATGCATGCTGCTGCCAGATCCAGACCTCAGAGAGTTAGCTACTTCCGGCTAAACATGCCCAAAATCAAGTGTTTAATCCCCAGATACATGCTTTGGTTTCCAGAACAGCAAGTTGCTCAGCTGGTCTCAGTAAGATCTGGGAGACCTGCTGGACCCTCGGCACCTCCCAGACCTCAGGTGTCCCCCCAGGTGCCCATGAAAGGATTTAAGTTCCCAACTTCAGCCACCGACAGATTTCTGGAAACACTGAGACCTCAACAAGAGTTAAGCATCAAAACTCATAGGGTGTTTTTTGAGAAACGCATTTGTTCCTCCCTTGTAGCAACAGTGTTGAAGTACCTCTGGAAATCTGCTAATTCATTTTAAAAATCATAGGCCTGAGCTTTTCCATAGGGAGAGAGAATAATTTTACCAATCACAAGAGGTGACTCCACAAGAAATGTAAGTCTTCCTAGTTTCTACATCCGCATAATTTATCACTGAGCAGGAGAGTGCTTTTGTCATCCAGAAGGATACCTCCAACCAAGAGTATTCTTCTGTCAATCTGCTATCCAACATGCCTATTAAGAGAGGAATACTAACAGAAATCAGAGGAAAACATTTTACCATCTATTGTTACTAACTATGCTTTTTCATGCACTCCAAGCAGCACATTGGTCCAAATCCTGCTATCAGTTTCCTGAAGTAAACAAAATATTTAGAAGAGAGGGTACAAGGATTTTGGGCTCTTAAGTATACTAATTTTCTTTGCTTTTCCCTATTGTTTCAACAAGTCTGTCTCACAGGAATGCATAACCAAAATCTCTTCTAGGAGGAAAGGAGAGAAGGCAGAGGGCACACTAGGGGCAACTCCAAAGTCATTTCCAAGTTGTGGCAAGAACCTACAGATGCGTTACTGAAAACAAAGGGCATTTCTGTATAAAAGGTAATGTAATAGGAACCTTTATTAACTGGTGATATATACTTCATGGGTGGATTCTTTAGCAGGAGATAAAATAGTGCTGCAAAACAAAGCAAGCCAAATTCCCCACAGAAAAGGGGTTTTATTGGTATTTTTAAAAGGTGTTGATGATGACTCAGATTTACAGTTCAGGAAACTGAGGCACGGAGTGGTTAGATGACTTGCCACAGCTTATCCCTGCATTCATTTATAACTTTTCCTGTCCTTTCCCTGGTCCGGGGACATGACACTGTCTTATCCTTCAGGATCTTAAATGCATTTCATGTTTCAGACTGTTTTATCTCCTGACCAGTGGTACTCACTTGGACGTTACCTTATTAAGCAACAAATGTTCATCTGACTAAAGCCTTTACTAGTAAAACATCACCTGAAGAGCTGCTTTTACCATGGGTTGGTTATAAAGCCGCTTGCTAATACATGCTGATGGAGAGCATCACCGACACAGCTGGCAGGTAGCTTGGCGACTGCCTTTTTGGTAATGACATCAGAGTGACCCAACACTCTGGGTTGCATGGGACATGCCCTGTGCCCTGGCAGCCTTGCCATCAGGGTCATATCTGCTGATGCTTCTTGCAGGATTGCCACTCCAGGACACCTCCCATTTTCCCCATGCACATCGGTATGAATTCAGGATTGCCCCAACCTGTCCCTGTTTCTGCCCAGGTGTGCACCTTTTTTTGCTGCTCATCTACATTACCTTGTATCACACCTGTGACACCGCTAATCTGCTGTTTAGAAAGGATGGATGAGCTTTTGTCACTTACAGGATCCATCCTGTGGATAGGACTGGTTGGATTAGCACCAAAGCAGAGATGGTTTTATTTAGATAGGTAAAATAAAATTTTTTAGCTTTGGAGAAATTATATCCAATTTTAGAAGACTGTTTCTGCTTGCAATCATCCCTCAAGCCATTGCTGCAGATTTTGCAGCCGGCTCTAATCTGTGGAGATCCCTGAACGAGCTAATTGCCTACCATCAGCATTCATCTTTCTCCTTTAGCAGACTAGAAGCACCAGAAAATCTCACCTATTGTGCTAGATTTTAACTTCACAAATGGAAATGACTTGTCACTTGATTCCCCAAATGACAGTTTTGGTTATGAATAGTACTAAGCTGTATTTATTACAGCTATTCTAAAAGGGCTCTTCATTGCCCCCAGTGAAGTGCAGGAAGACGCAAACATTCACAGCGTTTTTCCTTTCCTTGAAAAAGTCTTGGCTATTTCCAGGTTTTGATCACTATCATTTCAACTTTGGAATTTTATTAAACTGTTTTGAGTTTGACACAACTGTAGCGGCAGATAGAGTGGGTAGATAAATGTACCTTCTGAATAGGCTTAATACCAAAAGTGGATGAGAGGAATGACAAGATATCTCATCTATGAAAATTTCACTTCCATAAGATTTGCCACTTACAGCTGATAATCCTTTCAGCCTCAAAGGGTCAAAAGGTGAAAATGATTGAGGTACCTTTTGCCATGAATATTTCACAAGCTGCATATCCCTTTTTCACTGAGATCTATGTGCTGACTGAGGGCTTCTTCAGGATGAGTCCTTAGCTGACTGATGAATACAAAACACCTCTTGAACAAAAGGCATTCAAGATTAGCGGAAGACAAGACAGCCTACTTTGGTTTCTGTGAGCAGTACCTGGAGTATCAATGGAGATAAAACACTGAGTGACAGGTAACTGAAATAGAGAATAACACCATATATTGTTCTCCTATTGATCGGGGAAATAATGAGAAAGTTAGCAAGTCACGGTAATGTCACAGACAGTGATGAACTTTGGAGAACTCAAGGACCAAAAAGTAACATGAAACAAGGAGTAAAATGAAGATAATATTTGGTTACAGTACAGTTCTCAAATTGTAGTGAAACACATCCCTTTGCCTTTGAGTATGCATGGGTTTTAAAACGAAGACAATGGGAAGAAATTGCTGGCTGAAACAATATAGCTATTTTATTTTGCTACAGCCAGTAATGTGAACTTCTTGGAAGACATCTTCTTTCACCACACTATTGCAGCTGGGAACATTTAGAGGCTATGAACCAAAATTATCCTCTATGCATAACCTTTCTAGTGTCATATCCTGCAAGGTTTTGTGGTAATTGAAGATATTCAGTACCAAGAATCAACTCTTGTTTCACTGTGGCATTGAGATGAAAAAGGCAATCCCTTTGAAGAGGCTGCTCATTCAAAAGAGAAGCGGCACCTTAGCAAAACATGTCTAGAGAAAGTTGTTCTTTCTTTTTATACTTAGACAACACTTGGAAAGATTTTAGCTCATTTATTTCTGTAAGGCAGGGATGCTTCTGCCTCTGCCTTGGGGTCCCTGGCCCAACCCCAGCCAGGGGAGCTCCCCACAGCACTGGGCAAGGACCCCAGCTTCCCAGTATCCATCACCTTTCCTGTATGCTGAGTCAAAACCAGGCCAATGAAAGTAACCACTTGGGCAATGAAAAAAACCTCCTGCACCGCCCAGGACTTCTTTACTTAGATAATTTTATAAGTCTATAAATAAGGCTGCCCTTTCATCACTCGAACAGAACAGAGCCCATGTAGGGCACAAATATTTTTCCATTTAAGACAAGCAAAACTGCACTTGAAGGAAGGAAACTCTCTTGACCCTAGTTAAAACTAGGCATCTTAAATTTAAATAAAGATAAAATTGTGTTGTGCTTCTCATCTGCTTTTCAAACGGCTTCTTCTTATTCTTCTTGGGAGCTTGTCTTTTTCCTAGCAGAGAGTTACTCTAAAAATATCCTTAAGGGTCGTATTTTTAGGTTTAATCTTTAAGAGTCAGGAAGAACTGTGTCACCCTAATGCAGGGCACATTTCAACGGCTTCACCATCATGACAACAAGCATTTCAGATGGATTTAAGACCTAAAGGGATGCCGCATCTACTTTCAATAGGATTTCAGCACCAATTTTTTCATCCTCCTGCAAAAGCCGTAGCCCTCAAGATATAAAGCACTGTGAGCCAGAGCAAGGCAGGGGAAGGTCAGGGGAAGGGGCAGGCTGCGTTTGCCCATGTCCTGCCCAGCCATCCCCATGCAGCAGCTGGGACTGAGTGCCTGCTTGAGCCCTGCAGCTTGCGAATGCTTTCAAGTTCCTCAGTTTAGAGAACATCTTGTCTCTGTTTGAAGAGGTCCAGGTTAAGACTGGGACCTCCATACTCTGTTTGATTCTCTCTTCTGAGACAAAGAAATCAAACGAATTGTTATGTTTGCATTATACTGGAACATAGAGATGTCATGGTACCTGGCCTGGTAATGCCGGATTGATTTAGATATTCAGGCTGCAGTGCCCTCCACTCTGCAAATGTAATAAACGTGGCAATTAAGCTCCATTAGGTCTACTCAGCTACCTGGTTGCATTTGAAAAGCTATTTCTACAAATTCTAGGCTGAAGCGTGGGCTGGATGGGACAGCAGAGGGTGTGAAATGGGGCATTTGTTCCAGGATCAGGATGCATTTGCTATTCCAAGAAAAAACTGGGATAGCAGCCTTCAGACTTCTTCTGCACAGAGCACTGGAAGTGTGTAAGACATATAATCAAGGTAATAAGCATGCACTTCCAAGATTGCCCTTTACATGCTGTTTTAGACAGCTCGTTCACTGACAATTGCCCCCAGGCTCCTGCATACTCTTACGGTCCACAAAGACGGTAATTTCACTTCTAAACATGCTAAGAAACACCTACTCATGCCTTATCTCCAGTGTGCTTCACCTTTCGTTCCATCACCAGCAGTGTCGTTATGCTGAGGAACTCCTGTTCATGAAGGCAAGGCACCTGATTCCTGCAAGGTACCCTTTCCCGCAAGCAGCCATGAGGCAACCCATGACACTGTTTGCAGTGTATTGGCTCTCCCTGGATTAAGACCGAGCTGGAGTTTGTAATTCCAGCAGAGCAGAAAAATCTGAATTGTGAGAATGGTTACAGGACACAGCCCTCTGCTGCTTATGTGGAGCTGCACCCAGAAGCATAGGTCATTTCATTTGGGTCTGAGCACACACCACGCACTGTATATTGCCCTTTAGAAGGAACACTTCTCTTGTCTTTAATGGGAAGTCTATCCAGCCATCAATTTGTTAATAAAAAGGTGATATGCTAAGGAGAAATTAATGTCAAATAATCCCCTATAAAATAATGTCACTGTGTTCAGGTTCAGGTTTGCTGGCTACAAAACATTTGCTGCTCATTTTATGCCCCGCTATTAATGGATAAGAAAAAAGAAGGGGAATTTGTTACTTAATGTAGGATGTGCATCTCATGCCATCAGATTACATCAGGTTCATCAAGTCATGCTTATATAACTTGATTTTAATTTATGGGTTTTATTGTTGGCAGGTTTTTGAGAATATGATTTGATTGAACGTCTGTTGAATGTCTGTAAAATATCTGTTAGTTTGTAAATGGACTCTAATGGATTACACTGCTTGCTTCTTTTCTTATGGAGCTGTTCACCTTTGCATGGTATAGTAGACAAGTCACATCTTGCTTTGACTGCGCGCAGCATCAACTATAATAACTATATGTCAGAGGCTGTAGCGTTGTAGATACACTCTACTTAAAATCACTGTTCATGTATCCAAGGAGAAATGCTCAGTGTCCAGGAGAGCTCCAGCAGAACGACTCATTACTGCCTGTAGTTTGATAAATGCCTCCATTTTCCTACTTTATGATTTACGTTATTTATCACAGGAGGTTTCTTCTGCACCAAAAATTTTAAAACACTTTTTAAGCTTATGTGGATAGATCTCTGCTGGTTTCATCAGGTTGGGCTGACTATAAGAAAACGTAGCACTAGAAAAAAAAGTTTGGCTTCCTCTTACCCAGGCTGGCTAGTGTCAGATCTGGAGATGCAAGACCTCCAGGGCTCCCTGGAAACTGGAGATGTCCAGGGCTTTTTTTTCCACGCTGAGGAGTAAGAGTGATTGATAGAGCAGCTGTTAAGGTGGGCTTACAAACCCGGAGGCAAGCTTTGGCTGCCTGCTTTGTCAGCGTAGGACGGCAGACACAGTGCAGGGCAGCCCAGGGAGCACCGGGGCAGGGACAACCCCATGAACGGCAAGAGTGCTGCAGCACTGTGAGACCCCAGCTCGGGAGATCAGTTACAAACCAGCCTTTTTGCAAGCAAGAAATATCCAATGCATTGACTAAACCCTGGTGATATGCACAGGCTGTAGCATTGCTTTTTAAAAAATCAACAGGTTTAAGGTTGGGTTTGAGCTTGAAGGCATGAAATTGAGATCTTGGCAGATCAGCTATTACAAGGGCCAATGCAGTAGAGTCTCCTTTGTGTACTGAAGGGAAGGGGTCTGTATTAGACTGATGGTTCTACTGCATAAGCAGAAATGTACAGCTCACAGAGAGCAATACAGGCAGCTGCCACTGCAGAGGCATTCATTCACTGTTTATCCCAGAGTCTCACAACAGATCTCCACATTTTGAGCTCAGGCTCCATAACAGGTTCCTTAAAACTGATCCACATCTGTGGTCCCATGGGCAATGGAGTATTTTGCCGCAAGGATAACTCCTGAGGTACCAGTACTGCAGGGAACTGTGCAGTCTGGGAACCTGTAAAAGCACACCGAGACAGTCCAGAAAGCAAGCCTTATGCTGCCTGATACATCTCACCCCATCTTACTTGCCTCAGAGTATGGTGCATCTTCTGGAGCTCAGTGATGCTACACTACAGTCCCAAAACAAGCTGTCCAATGTCACCAAACAATTCAGAAAGAGATGATTGCTGTACATGCTATTAGTTGGTCCTGTTGTGAGGACTGCTGGTCTTGCCCCGCCAGCTGTGCTGCTGCCTTTTTCAGGGTGTTTTCTGGCATGTATGTGGCACAAGTGTCTTCCCAATCATAAAATATTAAATGTGATTCTTCCCTCTGGTTGTATGATGAGCCCTATGTCAGTGACATACCCAGAAGTATAAATCTGCCCATAAACCCCCTGCAGAGGTTTTCTCTGAGGTAGAAGATGGCAGGGAGGTTCTCGGCCGGACCCTAGTTTTTCCGGTGCAACCCTGGAAGAGCTGCATCCAAGGCCACCCAAGGTTCAGCACAGCGTGAAGCTGTTTGTGCTGTCTGGTTCTGATGCTGCCAGTCCTTTGGGTTATTCACTTAGCTGCTCTGAACCTCCATTTTCTCAGCAGACATAGAGAGATGAGAGTGATAATCCAGCATTAGAAAGCTTTTCCACCGCTGCAAGAAAATCACTGGGCAAGCACTAAGACAGGTTATTTAATGCAAGAAAATAGTTCCATGAGCAAGGAAATTTAAGTTATGCATCATCATAGTTATTAAGGTAGACACTTTTTAGGGTTCTGACACAGAGAAAAACGTGATAGGAGGACAAACACTTACTCCAACATTTTTTAATGTGTTTGGCTTTTTCTGATACACACAGAATAACTACAAAATGGCAATGCATCTGAAAATTCTTAAACATAACTACAACATTTCTTAAACCCAACTAGAACATTTCTTAAGCCCAACTACAACATTTTTTAAGCCCAACTACATCAGCTGTGATCACTACTTCAACAGAAACATTGCACACCTTGTGTTATCAGCCTGCAGATCATTCTTGGGTCCTACAGAACATGCCAAGCTGTGGCCACCATCACTGAGTAACCACGAGGCTAGGCATGCCATGGGGACTATCATCTTCTTATCAGACCAGAAGAGACTCCAGCCCTGCAGAAAAAATGTGTATAATGGCATCAGTTCCCCTGGATCTTCCTGCTGCAGAAAGCACAAGGTTGCAGAAAAATTTGGTTGGCTTTGAGGCAGAGAAGCCACCCGTCCTGGAGGAAGATACCAGATGTCAAGAGACTCAATAGAAAGGCAGCTACTCAGAAAGTAACTCGTGATGGTTCATGCTCATACTCCTAGCCTGCTCCAAGTAAATTCCTATTGAAAAGGAGCTTAGCTCCAGCTGTCCATTTTATGGCCCTTTCAAGCCTGTTTGACTCAGATGTGTTTCACCTCACACTTTGCAGCAAATGCCACACACAAGCACAGCGATCAATACACCCTCGCCTCGTCCTCAGCGCGCCATCATTTAGCACCATTTGGCCCAACAGGACTCACTTGGCCTCAGGCATGCGGTGCACTCACCTGAGTGATGTTTGACAGGTAGCACACCCAGGAAGGGAATGCATCCCGAACATGGCAGCCCAGCAACATGGACTGAATCAGCATGACAGGTCCCAAATTCTATCTCTGGGCAAGACGGGGTGCAGAGTAAATATTTGATGAGGCCCCGTGCATGGAAGACACTTTGTTGAACAAGAAGATAAGCAGCACATTGCAGTGTCATCGGTTTGTCTGGAGGAAGACGTCCCGCTCCAAACGTGAGTTGTGGGGGAAGCCAACACCTCTTTCCAGCTGTAGAGACCTTTTCCCACTGTATCTTGAGTGCTGGCTGCTCCTCAACGAACCGTGGACCCTCCCTTTGCCCAGGAGGTCTGCAGGCACGTATGTCCAGGACAATACACCATGACTCAGGGCAAAGCAGTGACACCACCAAGCTACACAACGGCTCCCCGTATGTCTTTCTGCTTACCCTGACTTCTGGACGCTACACCAGATGCCAATGGGCCAGAGATGGCACCCGGGGCTCAGCGCAGTATGGGGTCACCGTCTGCATGGCCCTTTTCCTTCTGCTGCCCTCCTACACCGGCATCCGGAGGCTGGAAAGTAGCAGAGAAATCCCTGTGCTGGCTGGCAGGAGGTGTCCATCGTGTGACTCCAGGCAGGTGGTGAGAAGGGGGCATCACCTTGGACAGCCTAGACGAGAAGGTAAAGCGAAAAGCAACAAAATTCAGAATTTAAGCAAAAGCAAGCTTCTCACTTCTAAGCTTTCCCTATCCCCAGAGCCTCCTCAGCATAAAACAGCCAGCAAAAGCCAGGGCAATATCTAGCGATTTTCACGTGGGCTGAATTCTCTCCTGACAAAGCACCGGTCTGTGTCCAGTCCCTCAGGTTTTACAGACTATAAAGGGTACGAACCAAGCAACTTTGTCACTCACAATTTTACAAGTGATTATGTCTCCGTTATTTTTGACCAAGAATTTCTGTTGCCTTTTGTAACATTGTTCACTTATGCCCTGTGTATGGATAGAGACAAAAATTAAGAGAAAAAAGCCAGCATCTCTTTTTTCTGCTCACAACTGGTCTGCAGCAGGGACTTGATATCCTTCTCCAGTAGAAGACGTGCTGGGTAGCAGGCTGAAGGGGAGCAGCAGAGCACTGGAGCGACAGGCAAACACTGAAATCCCTACTGGAGAGGAATTATTATTTATACTGCTGGACAGTTTTCTTCTGTGAAACAACTGGGAATGATTTACCCCACAAATGTCTGGCTGTTGGCTGGGTAAGTAGCCAGCAAACAGAAGAGGAGTCAAACCATGCCAGACTCAGCTAGCTGTATGCGATCCATCGCTGATCCGTCTGCAGCACATGATATCTGCTGGTTTCTCTGCTCCAGACTGGTTGGGAGAGAGGTACTTGAAGGAACGGGAAGCTGTGTTTCCATAGCTGAGTGGTTTCTAGCTCCGCATCAACATGGTGTGCCTTCTGGCTGCTCAGATGGACCTCAACCAGAGCCCCACCACATTAGAACACTGTGATTTAATACCCTCATTTGTTAGGTTAGAAGCAGTGCAGAAAATTCAGGTCTCCCCTACTTCTATGTACAATAGTCAAAAATTACAAGTGTCTTGGATAACACAGTGAGCAGTGTCTGGGTGCAAGTAAGGACCTTCCAGCAACATGACCTGGTTCTGGATCATCCTCCCTCCCTCACGGGGGTTCATGGGGCTCCCCCTGCTTGAGGGAGACAGGGGAGCCCCATAGTGGGAAAACACATCAAACTGTGGATGCGGAGGTGTATCCTGAGAGCTCATTCTGCCTCAATGTGTGTTTTGTTCTGAAGAAAATAAGTGTCTGTCTTTGCCTAGAGCCCTGGAGATTGTGCGTTTGATAACCTGAAACTCAGCCTAGGAGGTACTGCATCGCTTAGTGATGGTCTAAGAGCAAAGTAAATCATTCGGGTAAGACAGGTCTCAGTGGAAATGAACTGTCCTCGCAAAAAGCTACCGCAACTCAGGGGGCTATCTATAGTTTAGGATTCAGCATACTCCACGCTGGTTATGTGCTGCTCAAACTTGAAAGGTGTTGGTATTACAGTTCTGCTGTACATCCACATCAGAAAGTGAAGATCATTAGAGTAACGCTCTCCTATACAACAGTGATGCAGGTCAAGGTGATCAAGGTTTTTACTCATTCTCTGAAAACCATTTAGGTCAAAGTTGCTCTATATTATTTATTAGCTTTGATGCCCTTCCCCTCTTATATGTTCTGTAGGTGGGGGTTTCTAGGTTTTCCTTTTTTTTGTTTCCACTCCTGGCACAAGTAATTTTCCGATCTGTTCCTGAGCTTCCCCTGATGTAAAATGGTACTAATGATCCTTATCTGCTGTGAGACCTACTGAAGAAAGTACTTCTGTAGAGCGAGGGAGTATCGCGGTGCCATTTTACCTGAGGTCCCAGCAGGCACCACCTTGGCAGCAGTTCCCCACGCAAATGGTGCTGGCATTATTTGTAGCCATCAGGGCAGTCCCGTCGGCTAATACAGGGCCTGGTCACACAGCTCTCACCCTGGAAAACTGTCCTTTGACTCCAGCAGAGCTTCTGGTGTGTGCAGAAAACACAAGACTGGGGTTTCTGGCTGGCAGAGGTGCTCTGGGTCTCATCGCTGACGACATCCCATCAGGCACTAAGGTCTACAATGCAAGCTGGAGAAATCTCAGCAGCAAAAAGTTGGTCTGCGACTGTGTCTCACACCAATGTTGTACTCTTTGAAATTCTCTGACATCTTCGGAGTCACTCGTGACTGAGGCTGGTGAGGGTAGAGCCAGGCCCACAGTTCAATTACACCACCTTCTCCCTCCCTATTTGTGCTACGCTCATTACACAGAGCGAAATCAATTAATTCTAACAGAGGAATAGGTTCCTGGCCTGTCTATAAGTCACTGGGTACATAATTGTTCTGTTGCTTACATTAACACCTTAGCACATGATTAGCACTGTTTGCGATTCCTGGGCTCCAGCGGCTGCTCCGTCCCTGCACGGGGGACTCTGCTGTAGGCTCCCTCCTTTGCAACCCACCCATGCACCAGTGGTACACACAATTAAAAGCCTCCCGTGGCTGAAGCCTTCAGACAGACAGAAAGACCTAAAAACATGCCTTTCTCTTGATTAGGCAGCTTTAAGGCCAATAGGATTAAGGAGAGAGATACCACCACGGAGGGGAACAAAATATCAAAGTCTTGCTGAAGTAGTGGAGAAGACGGGGAGGACAACGACGATTTTCTGAGCAATTCACACATTCTTTTCAAAAAAGGCTGAAAAAAATTATAAAAAAGTACATCTCCTTTTAAGATGATATTTGAAGTGTTCAAAACACACGTTTTTAAATTTCAAGTTTGAAAAACATATAATCCCTGAAAACCAAATCTTCGAGGCACTGGAAATCAAAGAAAAGTTAGTTATGGCTTGTGAGCTTTTTGTCTGGAGAAACAAAGGCTTAATGGCCAACAAACAAGCAGTTCAGAATCCCCCCTTTTTAACAAAGAAAAGTCTTTGCTTATGACTGTTCTTGCTGGATTAGGAAACTAAAAAAAAATCAAACAGGCAACAAATAATTTTACCATTACCAGGTAATATGTGTTAATTGCTCAGTTTATATACTCTGAATGACATACCATTAGAGACTGTGTATGCATTGTAACTAGAGCATTAATAAATTTAAAATGTGCCTATTAGGATGACAGCTTTGGAGGTGCAAAGGAATAACAGTTATCACTTGGCAGAAGCAGATCTAACCCCATCTGCCGAGACTTTGCATATATTTTCAGCTTCCTGAGCAATGATTAGGGCTGTCAGAACCTCTTTAACCTTCTAACTGCTGGTCCCAACTGGCCTTAATTAGAGACTAATGAATTCAGAAGATGCAGGCCGTGAGGAAAACTGCCTTGACAGTTTGTGTACAAATTAAGCACCAATTACTTCATGCATCTTTTGCATTGCTGATACAAGTCTCTGTTATTATTTTTGAATATGGTCATTTTAGCATAAACCGAGAACTTTGCTAATGTATTTTGTCATTTTTATGGCTCATCATAAAAAAAAAAAGAATACCAGGAGGGTCATGAATATGTGAAATAAACTACTGTAGATGATAAAAAGAAATTCATTTCCCTCTAGGGAATATCTTCCAACATTTTTTCCCCTAATATCATATTATTATTATGATTAGTCACATAATGATCACAATTTAAGAAACAGACGTAACATGGTACTCTGAATATTTTTTATTAGGAATATAGCTGCTGTTATTAGCACAAGAAGGAACACAAAGATACAGGTAAGAGTCTTCCAGTTCTGGGAGCTCAGAAAAACTTTTATACCCACCCATGTTAGCAAAAGGTTGTTGACAGTGCTCTGGTTAGAAACAGGAGCACAGGGAGCTGTAGCTGTATAGTCAAGTAGCTTTGGGGGTCTAAATCTCCCCAGTTTCTCCCTCTTATCCTCGTCCTGAAGACGTGAGAGCTTCAAATCAGTATCTTTTGGAAAACCACTCCTAAACCCCGTGAAGGTGAATACCTGACAAGGCAGGGGAATGTCCCCTGCATCTTCCCATAAAATTGGCTTTATGAAAGTCTGAAAAACTCCTACCCCTGGTGCTCTTGCCAGACCCAGTGGGACAACAAATGTGACTTTATGGAAAAGACTACAGACCAGTGCAAGTCATGAACAGCAGAGCACACCTGAGGCACGCGACCAGCCGAGCAGTCGTACAGCCATTCCTTCACTGGCCTGTTACCTCTTTCAATTTGGACCGCTACGTCTTTTCATTTCTCCTAATTACCATCATGTTCCCTCTTGCATTTAGTGAAATTTATGACCGCTATGCAAACCAAGGGTACTTCAAACCCCACCAGAGAATCTCTCCTGGCTGCGTTACCGCGGAAATCGAGGTCATATCAGCCTCCTTCCTGAGCATCTCCTGCCCCAGCTCTCCCTGTCGCTGGGAAGGAGGGATCCCCCCCAGCAGCTCCACAGGAGGAAAGCCAGAAAGAAGCAGAGGGGATGGATGAATTAATAGCATGTAGTGAAATTTTGCCACTTGCATACCAGGTTAGACTGTGGGATATGTGCATCTTCATAACCTGCAGATGTACAGAGCTGAAGAAGAACTACAGCAGAATGAATCCCCCAGTACTACAAAATTCTTCAAATATAGAGATGCTCTGTGTGAAGGAAAGAAGGAAATTTCTATCACATCCATAAAAACTCTCCCAAAATGAGACAGAGCGCATTAGAGCAAACTTGGAAACACAAGGCCAGACTCTCGGTGGCAAGTCACAGTCAGCATCTTCAGGTCTTGAATTTCAGTTAAATAAAGCCTCAGTTAAGACCTCTTATGAAGTTTGTCCACACAAAACCATGGATGCTGTTCTCAGTCCTATCACTATACCATGCAAGACCTTTCTCCACACAACCCTCTCTTGCATTTCATCAAAGTAGTTTTAAACTTCTCTGATGAGGATGACCTAAAAATCTCATGTGACACTTTCCTAATTGTCACTGTCATTAAGCATTGGGATTTTCTGTTGGTAACCCAACATTTTCCTCCTTGCATTTACACCAGTACAAAACGTTTACAACATGTAAACACAACATATTTTTACATGTATGACAGAATCCTTTCTTTTCCCGTGAAAATGTACTATTTTATGAGCTGCCATTGAATTTAAAGTCCTCTAGTAAATTTTTTTGTATCTGTTTTCATTAATCAGCCTTCAGTCTGGCCTCTGCCCTAGAGAACAGGTCCATGCTCCAGATCTGGAGTTCACAAGGCTGTGACTCCCTAGATCAAGACACTCTGTGCCAGTGAGGTTTTTTACTGAAAATCACATTCAGAAATGATGAGCTGACCCCCACAAGTTTTTAAGACAAGTCTAAGTTTGTGGCTCAGCTGTGTCCCTAACCTGATGTAGATTTTTCAGAAATTGGTTTGTTACATTAATGAACTTTGGTTAAACCTCATTCCATTTCCTTTGCCATTGACCTTTTTTTCTTTTTTTTTTTTTTTTTGCCAGTTCTAATGACCCTCCCCTGGTGTTTAATAACAGCATCTTCTTCTTCAGTAACACTTACACATGGAACAAATACAGATTTAACACTGTCATCTGGGTTATCATTGCACTATGTGTAGCTCCCTTCTGTTTATCACAGCTCTAAAAGCTCACGATAGAGAGTGGACTTGGAGGAAAAGAGAGGAAAGATGACACAGCTCCTTTGTCTGATCCAAAGCCCTGGTGAGTGATGAAGATATGCCCTAAATCCTGCAGAGAGGTGAGTTTTACATTGGTGCTGAAGGCCGAAACACGCTGAGCAAGATGGTGAAGTGTACACACATGCGTGTGTCTGTGCATATGCCCATGTGGCTGTGTGTGCATGTCTATGTGCGTGTGTGCAGACACCCCACCTTCTGGCAGCTGGTCCATAATGAAATCGCAGGACTTTGCCACCAGATGGGTCAGATCTGCTTTAGCCAGCCCTTATTTGGAAAGCAGAAAACCTCTGACTCTGCTTCCCAAGGAGGTGTAGGATTTCTGTGGGACAGTAATTCTAGCTATTGGCTCTGGTGCACGGCCTTGTCCCACCAGGAGTTTCTGGTCACCTTTGACTTCTCACCCTCCCTTCATAAGTTGGCTTGTGAGCACATCACTCCCCAACTGGGATGCACCAAGCTCAGGTCTTGTCCTCCTCACCTACACCACGCTGCCAAAGCTCTCTGTGGTGATGGCACAAAGCACATGCTGATCGCTGAGGCACCTGTCTCAACAGGAACATCTTGCCCTGGCATTTCCGAAAGGTGTCCCAAGTCATGACTTTTCTTCACTTTTTTTTACTGACCTGAAGCAGTCATCTTTTTCAGGTGGATGTATGGGTCTCAGGTGGATATATGGGTGTCAGTTCTGCTTTCAAGCTTTACTCTTCCACCTGGTAGGTGCATTCAGTTCGTCTACCTCACCAGACCAGCTGAAAAAATAAAGGGGGGAGGGGAGAGAAGGATTAAATAAACTGCAAATTCAAAATCTTGGAATAGTTAGCAGTCCCCTCATTGAAGTCATTTATATTTAACTACTGTACATGGAACCGAAGCATCCCCTGCAAAAACAAGCACTCTACGTATAAAAATTTAAAACCACATTGATAACCCATCTGGCATCCTCCTAATTATGAATCTCTTAGTGGAGTAATATTCCCTTTAGAAGCAAAACAGTAAATACAACAAGGGAAACATGATTATTAATTTCTTTTTGCTCTGTCTTTCAAGACAAGCGTCCATTCACATGTGCACGCAAAATCTTTCTCAAATGGAATCTACTGAAGTAAGACACAACACAATGCTTGCTAATTAAACATTTAAGAAGAACCCCCCACCCCCCCCAACCCGTTCTCCATCAGGAGACGATATTAATAGATGTTCCATAATAAGAAGCGTGTTTGAATTCCAGCTGTCTTGCCCCATAAATACAGAGAAATAGAAAGGCTCGGCTTCTCCCTTCATCTTTACTTGCCAGTCTAACCAGTCCAGGCTTCATAACTCCCAGTCGTCTCGTGGAAACAAAGCACAAGGCTTGATTATCTGGAGACAACTTCTATCCCATTCATGGGAATGCTGTTTCTGAGGAGCTGCTACCGATACACGACTTCTCTCAACAGGCACCAGCTCTTGTCCCTGTCTGAAAGTCAGCAGGAAAGGCAGGTGGTGGCTTTTGGGGGCAGCTCTGTCCCAGGCCATCTAGCTGAGGGTAGACTTCTTTTTTATTGTGCACTATGGACAACGGTGGCTTGAATAGTTTCTTCCTGGAAAGTTATTGTGTATTTACAAAGAATCAGACCATTTTATTAATTTTAAAACAGGTTCCCTCCAACAGGATCCCTGGAAGGAATCCCTGGAAGGGAGACATCTCCTTTAGGAAGTCCATCAGGTTTGGGACTGCCTTTGAAACACAAGTATCTCAGGATACTTGTAGCAATGAGATATCAGACCCTAAGCAAGGAAACCCCTATGCAAAATTTCAGCATCAGCTAGTGACTTTGACTATCAAGCCTGGGGCACTGGAGAAGAGACAATATGTACCCTTGGAGAGCTTCGCCCATAGCAAAATCTCAAGACCCCAGGTCAGTGATACTCGGGTTCATTACTCATTTTCCCATGGCTTTTGCAGAGTCCCTCCTCAGCTGAAATCACCCCCTGCAGCAGCAGGTACCAGTAGCCTACTGCACCGTGCCAGGCTGTGGCTTAGCAACGGCTCAGCATCACCCCCACCCCGCACTCGTGGAGATCTCTGAACCCGATAGCTGGACAGACTGAGCTGCTCAGTATCGACTACCGGCTTTAAGAAATCTTTTCAGTTCAGTCGTAGGCTTATCTGCTTTGGTTGTCACGTGGTCGGGGATGATGCCATCAATACAGATTACGAATCCATCTCAGCACCCTATAAATCTGCAAGTTTCCCCGTTTCAAGCTTCCTAAACCAACCTGGTGAGTCCTGCTGGGCAGGGAGAGAGGCTGTGTGTGTGCCATGTCACACTGTGTTGGCTGTACGAAGGGTGGGAAATGAAAAATCCAAGAGAAGCTTAACAATGCTCTTGCTCCGACATCTGCTCCCAGCAAGGGCATCTAGGGACCTGCCGCACAGGTGTTTTTTTTTCCTTAAAGATGATCACCGTGAATGTTGTAACAAATAATAATGTAAAACATTTTGACAGCCAAGTAAGCCATGAAACATTAAATCTCCAAGGCCCATATGCTCCCCTCCACTGACGCAAGTGGAAAGAAGCAAAAACCCCATGGAAGCTAGCAGGAAGAAGCAATTGAACCACATCACAAGCGTTCCACTCCCCTCCGTTGTCTTTGTGACATTTCTGCTCCAGGGGTGAGGACAGGAAGAGGTGGAAGGGGCAGAACTGTACCTTGCTGCTCTCTCAGCACTATGGTCCTTCAGACTTGGAGGGGTTTTCCCACGCTTGCAGCTTTGACACCCAGCAGCCTGGCTGTAGCCACTGGGAGCCCAAGGAAGCCTGACTCCGGGGAGAGTGGCATGGCCAGGTGAGAAGGGGACACAAATCCTCTGTGGGCCAAGGCACAAGATTTTTGTGAGTGCCTTGAGGTCTGTGGGATTTTCCTGATGCTCTTGCAGCTTCACTTGGCTTCCCTGCAAGCCAGCTCTCAGTGAGGAGCTTTGTCACCTAAAATTGTTATCTCAAAGAAATTTCATGGGTTTCTTGGCTCTTTTTAAAAGCTTCTGGTCCTTCTCTGCACCCACAATCCCATTGCATTGCAGAACCTCCTCTTTATCGACAAGAGTAACCCTAAACCCGGAATCAGATCAGGAATGGTTTAGATTCCAAGTGACTACCAAAGATCACACCCTCGACCTGCTCAAATGGGAGGCAAGTGTAATAAAATACAGAGCAAAGGCTCACCAGAGCCTCAGTGGTGTATGAAGCTTGCATGGACATGGCACGTCTGTTCCAGCAGCCACTGGGATGCAGGAGAGCGATGTATTTAATGTCACACCCCTGCCCAAAAGACCCCATACCTGTTAGTAACCAAATGACATGGGTGAACAAGTTTTTGTAACCACAGGAAGGATCCTTCTCTCCTTTATCACCACATGTCCACAGACATTACCAAGAAAGCCACCAGGATGGATGTCCCTTATCCCAAGCAGTAACTTCCTTTCACTGCAGTTTCTAGACCTATATCCAAGTGAATATGGTGACCATGGTATGATGGGGCTCCTGGGCATGCATTGTTTCAGGATTAGATATTCATGGTTCCGGTGGCAACATTAAATCCCTGGTGAAGTGACAACTTGTTGAGGATGGCAAGTCGGTGCCCTTCGGGTTCAGAGATCTCTTCTTCTCACTGGAGAAGCAGCAGTGGCTGGCATGCATGCAGACCCAAAAACCCTTTCTGGGGACTCCAAAGGGGAGGCAGAGGCACCTGAGGCTTCACATGCCTAGTATTTGGCAATAGGTGAACATGCTCACACATCAGATGGTAAATATTCCGTGTCTCTCAGTTTTAATGAATCGTTATGACTGAAGAAATTAAAGGTCCCATGGGGAAGAGATGCACTGGAACATTAGATAAGGAAAACTTGGTGTGTGGTTTTCATTTTTTTTAAGATGAAATGAACAGAATTATCTTCATTAATTCAATAACCACAGAAATATTTACAATGTAATTACATCCATTCTTTTTCTGTTCAAATATTATTTTTAAGGGCTTCTTGGCATCAAAGAGCCTCTTTCTTTGAAAATCCTGACCCAGTGTCAGGAAGAGAACAGACCTAAGTCTCTTAACCTAATGGCTGTTAGAGGGGGTGACTACTTTTGCAATGCTCGGCTGAAAAATGAACTTTGCAATAAATGACCTTCAGAGAAGAAGACTATTCATGTTAATTAGTAGCTCTTTTCAAACAGGATTCATATATGCATTAGGCTATGTCATTTTGAACAATGCCATCATTGTAGTAAACATCAAGACAAGACTCAAGTACAGTTATGAAAATTTTAGAAAACTCTAGTTAGGTTTTTCCCCCGAAGATTATGAGTTACAATTACTGATGTGTTGCACAATAGGATCTCTCCTAATGGCTTTTAGCTTTTGCCACTGCCAACTTTTATATTTAAAATCCTTACAATTATGGACAATTTATAAGCATTATGAGGCTCTCTATCCTCCTCACCCCATTTTTTGCACTGATTCTTACAGATTCAATGCAGCTTTGAACCCGGCAAATCAAATGCATTTTGCTTAAAGCATAACATTAATTCTTACAGAGCCCACTTTATTCTTATTACTACTTATTACTTATTATGCATATTTAATTTAAGAATGCATATTCTCCATTAAAAAATTAGAATATTTTGAAGTACTAGAAAGTGATTATTTTGGTTAGTTCCCCTTGATTAACTGCTCAAATGTGGATGCTTTCTTTCTAAAGCACATGCATAATAAAAATAGAAAATGGCAAAAGGAGACTACCAAAAGGAAAAAAAATTAACAAAATAAATTGATGCGCAAAATAAGAGGCATGATTTTTACACAGTTTATGTCAAAATGAGTCTTAAAAAGTAGTTACAGCATATCAAAAATTTGCTACCTGAGAGAGAAACTTGTACAACACATCTGATTTAGAAATGTTATTAGAAGATACAGTAGACAGAATGTAATGTGCAAGCAAATTGCATATTTCTGACTCTACATGAATTCTGAGCTATATTTATTAACTGATTTTTTAAAAATCCATTTAAGGAGTATCTTCCTTGCTGCTGACCATTCAAACCCAAATTCAAAGCTAATTTTAAAAGCTAACCTGTCAGGCACTATGCACAGTTGCTTCACTATCCAAAAAACACACATTCCTAACTAATTAGAGAATTAACAATAAATGTATTGTGGAATAGCATTTTAGCAATTTGTTTAATGAAGAAAGTCATCCGTGTTGCAAAACAATTAGTTAACAAAGGGGAAACTAATAAATAGTTATAAGACCAATGTATATGGTTTCTTTGGAGCCTTGCAAGATTCAGAAAAGCCAAACAATTCAGTTGAGCAAACAAACTGCAAGACTGGGCTCATCCTAAACATCTGGCACATGACAGTGTTCGTTATTCACTACTTGGAGGGACTGCCATATATCGTGTCTGCTCTCCGGCCTGAGCTGGGCATCTGAGCAGCTTCCAGAGCTGGGGTGATGGGCAAATCTGTCTCTCCAGTGGTCACCACTGGTTTGGATGAGCAGATTCCTGCTCAGCACTCTGGCTTTTGCGAGTTGTCTTCACCAGGGATCAAACTTCTTCCACACACTGCATGGGGATTCCAGCTGCCTGCCTTCCTATCATGAACTCCTATAAGCCAAAAAGCTTTCTGAGCCCCCCTCCCATGAGGACAGACCAACTCCTCTGCCCTCTCAGATTTTGATTTTGTAACACTCGGCACAGGGACCACAATGGTTTAGAAGGAGCGACCATTTTACTTAAGCATGTGGGGTATGCAGATTTTTTTTTGTTGGTTTTAATAGTTTTCCATTTCAAAAAGAGACAGAAAGCACAACCTGAGGCACCCTTGACTTGATCCTCCCCGCTTCATTTTTTTTTTCTATGTGTGTATGGCGTTATTGTATCTGTTCTTTAAAGAAATGAAAAAGAAGAATGGACCAGATGTGGGATTCATTTTATTCACATTCAGTCTGTGCAGAATTCAAAGAAATGGTTCCTTAATTTGCTCTCTTCTGGGAAAACATCTTGAGTTCATTTTGTTCTGCTCATAGACTTGTAGAAATAGGTCTGGAAAGGTACTTCAAGAGCTCATCTTGTCCATCTTACTGCCTCAAGGCTGATTCAAGCCCAGTGCTCTCCAACAGCATGATAAATTCAAGTTTAACAATAACATTTTTTTCACAAAAACACTGCAATAGAAAGTAAAAGGTTAAGAAACAAGCCAGCAACATGTCATGACTCTGCCACAGGACTTAATGCTATTCTCCAGTCACCCATGGTTGCTGTCTGCTAGAGGGAGCACGTTGGCCCCGTAGCTGCTGCTGTGTCCTCAGGGCATACCCACCTGCAAGTTGTGATGGAAGCTGCCCTGGCCCGTGAAGATTTACCCTGGCTTCAAGTAAGGCAGCTCAGGTACCACAACTACCCCACTGCATCTGTTCACTGGCTGCTCTAAGGGCACTCAGGCTTCCTCAGAGAGCTGCACCACTACAGCGGGGTAGATGAGGCACGATGGTATTGTGTGTCCCTGATGGCATGTGTCAAAAATTGCCCAGCTCAAGACATTTCCAAAAAGCTGTTCTCCAGAGCAGAAATTCAGGCCTATACAAGCTGTAGCGACTTGGGCTCCCAGAAAAGGAGGTAGAAGTCATGGGTGGCCATCTGGCTCCACAAGCATAAGGGCCACTGAAGTATGACACTACATTGCACAAGGAGAGCACATGCAGTTGAGCAGGTAAAATCGCTTCTGGTCCCCTGCAAAATTAATATATCATATGCAGGACATCCAACTAAGATGCTGCAGGGTCCATACCTGGTCATGGATTCCCCCTTTGTACCTATATATCAGTATTATTTACCAGCTCAGATTAAAAAAATGAGAACACATGAAGGATTGACTCTCACCCAGAAAGCTCAGCCAAATCTGTCTTTTCCAAACATTTCATAGATGCCCTTTCCAATCCTCCATCTTCCACCCCATCTCCTTTGCCTGCCGATGTCCCCTTCTTCTATACCTTCTTGTCACCCAACACCAGTCCCTGCACATACTCTGTCTGACCCACAGCTTGGTCTCCACACCATGGGCTTGCCGTGCTCATTGTCCTGGGAGGGGGAACCACGGGGTGAAGAGAGATGCCTGAACCATGACCCAGCCACTAGAGTAGTGTCTTCCAACCACACATCCCAGAGGCAGAGGCACCATCCTGGCTTGGGAAAGCGGTGATGCGGGGCAGTCCATGGCTCGGAGGAAGGGGAGGAAAGCGCGCAGACAGCTTAATCCCTCTTGAAGCACTGCCTTTCCCAGCCATGCCTCCCCTTCCCTCAGCTAGCCCTTTGGTTCTGGACATTCACAAACCTTACCGTCCTACTGCTCTCCACCTCGGGGACATCTGCGCTATGTCCATGTCCCAAAAAAAACGGGACCTCATCTCAGGCTCAGGCACTGGCAAACAATTCTTGGCAGCGTTTAGCTGTTAGTACCCTCCCTGGCATGGCTGTGCTTTGGGCCAGCTAGCGTAGGTCCCAAAATAACCCGCTGGGCAGCAGCCAGGCAAGAAATGAGGAAGAAATGCTGACACTGTAATAAAGAATGTGGGACTTGTATTCAGCCTAATCCAGTACTGGCACAGCCCAGGGCAAGGCAGGCGGGAAACGGCAAGGAAAGCAGGGAGAAGGAGCAGGGCAAGAGGCACCTAGAGACCCAAGGAGCAAGGAGGAAGGGCTGGAGCCATGGTGGGAGTGATAATGGCCTTGACTGTTTGAAGAAGGTTGATTACTCACAGCAAAAAGGAGTCTAAAAAGAAAGAACAAGAAAAGTGTAGAAAACAGCAAAAGGAAGATTGTGGTCCAACGGCACACAATATTGGGATCCAGGCTCCCTGCAGTGATGTCTCAGATCTACCCACCCTCACTTAACTGGAGATTTGCTTTTCTGCAGTAGGGGTGCGTGTAATAATTTATGCAGTAAAAACCCACAGTAGGTGACCAGTGTTTTGCCCTCTTTTCACTTTGAAGTCTCAGGCTGAGCTGCAATAGTTTCTCACCATCATTTTGGATGTTCCCTCTCTCATCCCTGTAAAGGCAGTTGGCAAGAGACCCAAAAGCCATCCCTTGGTCCGCTGGCCTGGCCGGGGAGTGGCGGTGTCTCACAGCCAGGACATGCTGCTAGCTCACTGAGGAGTTGCTCAGGCAGAGAGCAGTGAAAGGGCTTTGCTCCCGGGCACTGTTCCTGGTAGGCAGATTGGACACAATTAGATGCAGACTCAAGTGATGATACTTCACTTCAGTGTGAGAGGATGGGTCTCTGTCTAGCTTGTTTCCAAATTAGACATAATCTTATATGTTAGCTATGGACCTATGCTTGTGTATCGGAACACTACAGACTGAGTTTCACAGGGACTTTATCCCTCTGCAGAAAGGACCAAAGACAGGCAGGAGCGAGGTTCTTTGGGAATGGTGAGGATGAAGGAGACTAGAGATGGCAGCCAGTATCTGGGTATTTATCCAGTAGGTAGAAGGCTCATATACATTTTATCCAGCCTTTTGGATTTGAATCTAGGTGTCTATCAACTCAAGAGAATGTCATAGCACAGCTGACAACCTTGCCCATGTGTTTTGTCACAGACTTCATATGGCTAGGCTTTCACCCATGGGGAAATACGTTGGTCTGTGAGCAGCAGCCTCAGAGACACTGTCTGAAACCAGAAGCAGGTAGGTAGTGCTTGACGGGATAAAAAGATGGTACCAAAGTAACTCCTGCTTGTCCCTCTCAGAGTACAAGACAAGTGGCAACTTGCTCCTATTATCTCTATGCAAGCGGTGGAATCATTGGGTATCACTGGGCCAGACCTAGATCTTGCGAATTCAGACAGAGAGCATCTTCAACTGGAGCCTTCCTCTTTTTACTCCAGAAAAAACTAAATCAGTATCTAGTTCAAACACGTGGACATCTATGTAAAGCCCTTCCCTCTCACGCTTCAGATCTCATGTTGGGTGCACTGTCCGCTGTAGGTAAAGAAGGTGTATTTTTTGTCATTCATTTTTCTTTGCAGTATTTCAGAAACTAGTCATCCTGCCCACTGCCTGAGAGACTACAATTTTAGATGTTCCAGTGGATACGATACATTTTATAGTTACTGTTTTTTAAAAAAAACCACATTTGCCTTCTATTTCTAGAAGGCAGTAAGATTATAAAAATATATTTTAAGAATCTTTGGCACCATTTAGAAAGCTGATTGCGTTTATGATGAACCGAAGCATCACATCAGGTATGAAACAAAGTAAAAGCAGATGGTCTATACTCAGAGCGCAGACTGTTGCCTTTCAATAACATGAGTAAAGATTCAAGAATTTCTGAACTAGATTTCTCTGCTTCGTGGAAGATCTGAGTGAGCTATTTGCTATTAAAATGCCTCTTCAGAAGAAATAATGCTGTCTAGTATTTACAAAATACATTTAGCTTCTGCAGTTGACCTGAAACAAAACTATCATACCAAGTGCTGGCTGTTTAGCATGTAAATTAGCCGGTTTACTAGAATTGAATTTATATGCGAAACTTTATACAAAATCCTCTTGTTTCTCTAACCCACTAATAAGATCAGGAGAACAACACAAAACATAGATTAAGTCTGTCTTTCAGATATAGACTCAATCTCGTTGGCATAGGGTACAATAATATTCCTTCTAGCAGAATGAAAAGTCGTGTGAAAAATAGAGAGCCCTTTTTTTGGAGCCTACCAGGGCTCTTGGTGTGTTATCAGGGTATAATTTACCTTCAAACTTCTGAGTAATTATGTGGAAATTTGTGTTTTTATTGCATCAATAATTTACTTGAAAAGGTGAGCCGTTGCCTAAGATAAATTCCTGTGGAAGCTATATATCATTTCTATTACAAGTGTGCTTGTGCACTGTGCTTCGCTCATCCGTAGTAACAGAGGTATTGGTGAACTGAGGATTTCTTTAATGTTTTTATATTCAGTAAAAGAATGCACAGGGGTCAAAGCAGGATTGATTTGAAGGAGTTAGATTTTAAAATCCCTTTAAAAATCAGGACAAAGGATACCACACTATTAAAATAAAATGCTTATAAACGAAAAGTATTATGCATGCCACACAGTGGAAGATCAGATTTTTATTAATGCAAGTTTTAAATGCTGATTAATCCTCTTGAGAATCAGTTTCCCAAAGCTTTGGCCTGCATTCAAGTCTTTTTCAAAGGGGCACATCACTTCCATTATTCTGAATATTAATTGAACAACATTATAACTAAGGATACAAAGCAAGATTTAAAACATGATTACAGATGTCATTGCTTACATCTAAATAAGTCCTTGGAAATTGAAGCTCGGGGAAAACAAAAAAAACCCAAAACAAAACAAAAACAAAAAACCTGCCGTAAACGTCTCTTGTCAGGATGGTGAAGCTGCTGCCTCCCACGGCCCCCCTCCGCTTGGCCGGGATGGATCGCCTCTGCGTCGCGCACTGACGGCTCGGCTGGTGGCTCGCGCTTCAAGTATTCGCACAAACTCACCCTCCCCCCCCCCC
>Ga0065711_1027102_pt1 | contig 54126 bp, 56 predicted proteins | sample Hoacrofraction12_FD_59098 | JGI IMG/M metagenome (GOLD analysis project Ga0065711, IMG submission 59098) | Hoatzin crop microbial communities from Cojedes, Venezuela - Epithelial fraction 12 v2 (version 2) | ecosystem: Host-associated > Birds > Digestive system > Esophagus > Crop | place...
CGAGCCAAGGGTAACTGACCAAAGAGGCGTGGGCTGCTTTGGAAGGTCAGCCTGTGCTCGGGAAAATAAACTTTACATGTTTTCTCAGAAAGAAAAGTATGTGATTTCAAGCTGTTTAAGAACAGTGAATATTCCCTTTGTTGGAATAGTTATTGCATCGTTCTTTTACTTTTCTGAAATGAAGAATTTAACGTAGCAAACTTTTCCTTTTCTATGTTGAAGTTCTGTACTAGCCTTTCAACACCCAGGCAGTTACTAGGTCCTGTTCCATGCATGTATAGCCTCATATGCTGTTGACCTTGGCCAACTTCTAGAAGCTACCTCGATCGATGTCACATTTGTGGACATAAACAAAAATATATGAGTATGGGTTAGTAATATTGATGTGATTTTTTTAAAAGGTAAAATAAGTAAAAATGAAAAAGCTACTTTCTTTTGTTTCATTCAGCATTTTTTTGTTTAATTTTATAGACTATATACTTCAAAGGGATCGAAGCAGGGAAGGTTCCCTATTTTCCTCACGCAGACAGCATCATCTATGCCATTTCCACATCGATATGCTTTCAGGCAGTAAGTATATTGTCTTCTAACAGAATAGGAAGTTCTTTTAGTTGAAGTCAAATGTGGAATGAAACAAGGGGCACAGGGATACAGCGATATAGGAAAGATGGTGTGATGTAGCGATTCCAGCAAGATGCTGTGGATCAGGGCTCCTGCATCCTGCTTTGGAGTGTCACTGCGGGAAGATCATTTCTAGGACTCAAATTTCTCATATGCTATAGCTGAATGCATTCTACAAAGCACTAAATTCTTTGGAAAGAATCTTGAAATGCATTGGCACACAAGATGAACATAAATGTATGGATTTTCATAAGCATATGAAAGGACAGTTTCTCAAGGAGACAAACAATATTTTGTAATATTTTATGTGTTTTTTTTAATCAACTGGGAATTTTTTACTTTCCGCTAATGTAAAATTGCCTATTTGAAAAAAATTGGCAAGGAAACCTGAAGTTTTATGTTCGAAACGAGCTGTAGTTAATCATCTGCATTTCCCAAGTCAATTACATGTCTTCACCCTCAGTCATTCCATCAGCTGCATCAGCTAGAAAACCTCCTTTTCAGTCGTACCCAAATTACTCTACTATTCTACTACATCTACTGCATTTAGATTAGATAGAAAGAAGAAATTCTTCACTCTGAGGGTGATGAGGCCCTGGCCCAGGCTGCTCAGAGAAGCTGTGGCTGCCCCCTCCCTGGCAGTGTTCAAGGCCAGGCTGGATGGGGCTTTGAGCAACCTGGTCTGGTGGAAGATGTCCCTGCCCATGGCAGGGGAGTTGGAACCAGCTGATCTTTAAGGTCCCTTCCAACCCAAACCCTGCTATGATCTCTTCATTTCTAGACCTTCCGCTGAAACATCCCACTGAATGTTTTTTGGACCTCTTTAACTACATGTATTTTTGTACTCCTCAATAAAGACAATATAAAATGACCCTAAAGCTGTCTTCTGCTGTCTCGTGCTGAACAGAGCAGTTCCACTCCTCCTCCTCATTGCTCCCATATGTTTGGGAATATCTTTCACTCCAGCATCAAAGTGAACTGCTACTTTTGTGCTTGGGATGTGCCTGAAGGTCCGCAGCATTGAGATCTCCAAAACACTATTGGCAAGGACCATGGTATGAGGCTAACAGAAATGAAGTTCACATGAGAAAAGAGGAAAGGGTTTTTCACTACTTAGTAACTAATTGGAAAAGCAATCCAAGACTAGAAATGAATTGCTAGGTTTGGGAGGGAGGACAGAGGGGGAAATTAGCAAAGGGATCTGTGCTGAGGTGTTTATTACTCACTGTATTCATAAGTGACCTGGAGAAGTCATGGAATAAAGAGAAGGCAAGGATTTTGGTTATACAACATTATTTAAGATACATAACATGAAATATAAAGATGACTACGAGAAATGGTAGATCACAAAATGCGGAGTGAGTGGGGAATAAAATAGCAGGTAAGTTTGGCATCCACAAGTGCAAACTCATCTGTGTAGGAATCGTAAGAACTGTTGTTGCTTTCTCTGCAATGAGATCTCCGTTAATTGCCACCACTTTTGAAAAGAGCTTTGGGGGTGGTCGTGTGGAGCACTGAATTCAGCTGTGAGCGGTTTGTCTGCGCATAGCGTGGGACATTGGCAGGTGATCACAGCTGCTTTTGGTCCGTGAATCAGGAGATGATTTTTAAAAATGCTCGTATTTCCATTTGCCTGTATTTCCGTAACTATCCTTCCGCTGGTTTTGGTAACGTAGTGCAGCAGGTGAAGCTTTTGCCCGCCGCTGTCGGTGGGCTGTGACGGAACGCTCTCCTTGCAGGCTGTCATGGAAGTGCAGAACCTGAGACCTTCGTACTGGAAATTTCTTCTACGACTGACAAACGGCAGGTATGTACCCAGGGCTGCGTGGTGGCTTGTCGCGTTCAGCTTTGTGTCGTTTGCTGCCAGCAGCGGAGCCGCAGGAGCACGTACGGGCTCATGTCCCCAGTATTGGCTTTGCTTTTGGAGGGGTTTCCAGTCCGCTTGGAGTTCTGTGCTGAGGAAACGACGCTGCTGGGTTTAGTCCAAAGACAGGAACAAAGACTCAAATCTAGTTACGACTATTTAGGAGACAAGTGTTTTACTGGAAGGTTTTTTTTATCTTTAGTTCCCTTGGAAGGGTGGAATGCTTTCGGATTTCAGTGGAATATGAAGAAACCAGTAAACACGAATACAAGCTGAAAAAACCACTTAGTACATCCAGCGACTGACAACACGCTATTACTCCGTGTTTAAAAGCATTACCAGAAAAGTCAGAGTGTTTCCTAGGAACAGTTTGAAGGCTCAACAGTTTTTTTTGTAGGGCATCTATTTCAGTTGGGAAAGGAATTTTTTTTCTTGGAAAACTAATGAAAATTTTTTGCTGATTATAACCATAGATTTACACTGTAATATCTTATTGGCTATTTTTTCTCCTACTTGCTGCGGGGGGTCTAAAATGCTTACCTTTTAGAGTGGGTTTTTCTGTAACTGATTTATAAAAATACAATTTAGTGAAGTGCATGCTGTTATACTGATGTAGTCTGTGGCAGATCAAGGCATCCGAATCACGATGTAGGTTGGTTTATGAGTGGGATGATGAAAGGTAGGACTTCTTGTGACTGTGGGCTCTCCAGATGATAAAGCCAGAAGAGAAATCAGAGGCCAGTCCCCAGGGCGTGTTGAATCTGCGCTCCGCAGGGCACTCCGAGCTGGGCATGAGGTGAGGGAATGTGTCACTTCTGAAGAAGGGCAATGAGGCTGGTGAGGGGTCTGGAGAAGAAGTCTTATGAGGAGCGGCTGAGGGAGCTGGGGCTGTTTAGTCTGGAGAAGAGGAGGCTGACAGGAGATCTTGTTGCTCTCTACAACTACCTAGAAGGAGATTGTAGTGAGGCAGGTGTTGGTATCTTCTCCCAAGTAACTAGTGATAGGACGAGAGGCAATGGCCTCAGGTTGCATCAGGGGAGGTTTAGATTGGATATTAGGAAAAATGTCTTTACTGAAAGAGTGGTCAGGCATTGGAACGGGCTGCCCAGGGAAGTGGTGGAGTCCCCATCCATGGAGGTGTTCAAGCAACGTGTAAATGTGGTACTTCAGGACATGGTTTAGTAGGCATGATGGCGTTGGGTGGATGTTTGGACTTGATGTCCAAACTTAGAGGTCTTTTCCAACCTTAATGATTCTATGATTCTAACCGTGGTGGGAAGCTTCCAGCAGGATGCCTAGGGGCAGTCCCCGGGCAGCCCCTGAGGCCGTATGGACACGATACAGGGATGATGTCAGAGCAGATGTCCAACTTTGGCCGCATTTTTCCCTCTTGTGCTAATCCTGAGATTGCTTTACTTGAAAGAGAGAAGGAAAAAGAAATTCTGTTCTGCTAATTTATTTTATCTGAAGCAAATCTCTGTAATAGGAATTTTGACACCGTCTCCATAGAGGCAGATTCTTTCGGCGTTTCATAGGTCTTCCACTCAACAAATTTGAAAACTAAAGAGATGGAAATAGATTGTAACACCCACAAAATTGTTACCCAGACTTGGGCAAGCAAGGCCAGAGCTTGCTCTGCTGGGGTGAGAAAGAAGAGTAGTATATTTTGTTTCGACTTTATTGTGAAGTTAAAATTAGAAGCAGACTCTCTCCCCTTTTCCACAAGTTGCATTATATAAAGTATGTCTACACAAAGCACCAGTAATCAGATTTCTCAAAGTATTTTTTAAAAAATCAGTACTTTTTTTTTAATCTTTATTGCCCAAGATGAAAAAATTCGATCTCTGAACAGTGCAGGCTGAAGCTTGTATTTCAAAGATTTGGATAGTCTTTCATGAAGTGAAATAATTTTATAAATAAATGTAAATAGTGTTTTAAAATAATTTTAATAATAAAAATACTTTTAATTATTTAATTTAAATTATTTTAATAAAATATTTTGAAAGTTATTTTTTCAAAACTAAACGAATAATCTGTTCGCACTCTTGTGTCTGTTCTTTTTCAGGTTTGCTCTCATGAACCGGAAAGTTTTAGATGTGTTTGGTACTGAAGCATCTAAGAACTTCAAGGATTTCACACCCAAGCTTGACCCAAGATACACGGTGGTGCCGCCAGAGCTACCGCGGGAGCTGTCTTGAGAACGACAGTATAGCTTGTCGTTGGATGTGATCAGCGTTTTGTCCTGAGAAGTTAATTAACTTAACGGTCGTGTATATGGAGGAGGGCTTGGGCTCCACTTCAGTATTATTTCAATGAGAAATGCTTCTTACCAATCAAAAATCCTGACGCTTTGCAGGAGGGTGTGGCTTAGTGATTAAGCCCCTTCCGTACACAGAAGATATTTCTGGATTACTGTAGTTGGTTGACAGTATGGTAGATTCCTGAATGAATAAAACAAATGATTAATATATTTAGGAAGGAGAAGTAAAACATAAATACTCATAATATTTTCAAAAATTTTGTAGTTCAAACCAGTAGAATATTTCTTGGTAAAACTGAAAATAAATTTTAATTTACAAAGGAAGACAAATGGCATGGTTTAGGTCCAAAATTTTGCCTGATCTTAAATCTGTTGCAGTCGGGTGAAAAAGCCTCCTCGGCTTTCTAAATTGTGCCACGGATTTATCTCAGAAGAGCCACCACCCGCTCATTATTTCAATTTACCTTATTTTTGCACAACTGTGGTTGGAAAAGAAGGCATTCCTTAGGAAAAGAAAATTCGTGTTAGTCGAGAAATCACATTCCAGGGCTGTAAATCCCAGTGACGATGCGGACGGCAGCCGAGGTGGAGAAGGCGGCGGTCCTGGTGACTGCTGCACCGCGGGGAGCGGCGGGGTGTGGTGGTCGGCATCTGCCAAGTGGGAAGCGGCAGCGCCGGCAGAGGAAGGAATGAAGCGTTCCAGCCGCTGAGATGGGGCTGGAAACAGCAGACAGTTACAAAAATAAAAAAGCCAAGGACAAAACAAAACAAAACAAATCCCCCAAAATATACCGAAATTAAATGTTTGTTTTTAAAGGGCTTGACAGTGTCAAGCTGCAAGGCCAGCCAGCTTTTCCAGCGTCCTTTAAAAGAGAGCTGAGCCCGGAGGTCCGACTCTTACAAGAGAACAGTTCTGATGATCGTATTAAGAGTGTTTTTTCCTTTTTTTTTCCTTTTTTTTGAGAAGAGTGGGTTTCCGCCAGCCCATCAAACAGCCGCGACTGGGACAGGTACATTGAATTTAACGTGGTACTCGGTGTAAATAACGACCTATGCAAATTCCATCTCGTTTTCACCCTGCATATTTCTGCAGGTGGTGGTTTGCATCCTAAAGCGAGACCTTGAGATGCTTATTGCTTTTTTTGCTTTTGTTTGTTTTTTTTTTTAGTTTAGAATCCATTCAGGTGATGCTGAATGGTGTTCGTTACCCTAGAACATAATGAGAAGATGAATTATATTCACATTCAGATGAAAAGGGGCGAGGTAAGGCAGGGAGTGGAAACTGCAGTAGGCTGCATGTGTTTTAAAAAGAAAGAAGAAGAAGAAATCAGTGTTTTACTGGAAGTCAGATGATATGAATTGGATTAATTAATAGAATCTTTGTCTTGTAACACTGTAATCCTACCCCAGCCTTAAGTATGTTTTAATTCCCAATAGCTTAATTTGTTATTACTGAATAAGCAGTAATTTTTATCAAATTTACAGAAATGTCATGAGTATTGTACCAATCTGTGCACAAAATCTGCTTCTTCATCTGCGACTGTAACAGGGATGCTTTATCACTGTTACTAAAGGTGCTTCACCCTTCAAAACAGCAGTTGTCCAAGTTCCTGTGAATAAAGTTCTGCAAGCTAGTTTGTATGCAATGTTTTATTGCTTGAAATATTATATTAAAATTCCTCAAAAGGAAATAAAAATTAACAAGAACTTTAAACAGATCGTAATAGGTTTGTAATGTTTTTCCACTGGAATATGGTCTAAAATATTTGACCTTGTAAAGTCTGAGAAGTTATATATTTTAGGTAATATGTTAGAACTCACGCGCTGTATTATGAATACTTCCTAGTGTAGCTCTGTACCATTCTCAGACTTTATAGATGGGTTAATTTTCTTCACTGGAACGACAATTGTGATTGTTTCTCTATTTGAGTTTAAATAAATCCAAGTACTACATCTCAGCAGCTAAACAACAGCTTTGTCTATGTTTTCTTGCTTCCAAAATTCACAGTCCTTATTTCGAGTTATTTTCACATAATATAAAAAAAAATTAAAAATTTTTAAATTATTTTTATTCAAATCAAGTATATGTAAGAGAACAAAAATAAAGTCCTAATGTTTTTCCAAATAATAAACAATTGCTGCTTGAAAAAGTGACTTTTTGTCTATGGTGTTGTTAATAAGCCATCTGGAGTCGTCAGTGAAGTGAAAATTGGTGGTGAAAGAACGCCAGGAATGTGACTGAGCATTTCAATTGTATATATTTGTTACAAAATAAAGTCCTAAACGCAGTGTGAGTGAAGAGGTGATGCCAAAGCAGTTCAGCCGACAACGGGTACTTGTACAATACAGGTTGACGTTATCGGATGTTTCTTTTTCAAGTGGAGAAATCTGCGTAACCGGTTCCGAAGGAGGTGGAAAGCTGCGCGCCCGCGGGTCTGCCCGCCGCGTGGCCGAGCGGTCGGGCCTCATGTGATGGGAACCTCAGCCCTTCCCACCGCCTGATGTGGCACGGCTGTTTATGTTTTTTGGTCATATGATGGGCACTGGTCCGATCATGTCGGACTTCCTGCCAAAGAAGCTGTTTTTTCAAAGAGGGATAGAGGGGGAGGCTTGCTCAGGAGACGGTGGGAAGCAGTGGGTTGACCTGAAATGCCCCGGTTCCTCAGTAGAGGTTTGGGGTGTCCCTGGGGAGTCTGCGTGGGAGGACGGTGCTGGGCTTCCCACAGGTAGCTCAGGGGGGGTGAGCCGAGAGCAGCTGCCCCGCACGTGGCTCCCAGGAGAAAATACGCCTGCAGTAGGGAATTTTTTCACCTTTCCTTGAGGTTGGTTGTCTGCAGGCCCCACGTGGGGAGTCAATCACCATCCCTACCGCACCGCCCTTACTGTGCATCTCGCTCCCGCCGCGGCTGTGTGTCCCGTCTGGCACCCGGACCCCCGTGTTCCCCGCCTCAGATCCCAGCCTTTCGCCCCAGGTCCTCACCCACCTTAGTTCTCCTTCGCCTTCACCCAGCCCCATGTCAGCTGTCTCCTGTCCTCCCTGCTGTCCTACCAGCTGTGTTTACAGCCCTTGGGTTGCTCCTCGTGCTGCTCCTCTGGAAACGCTCCCTCACCGGGTATCCAGTGCTGCTCCTGCCCAGGGAGCAGTTGGGTGGGGGGGTCCCCTGGGCACCCTGGCTTTTGCTGCCATCCTGGGGTTTTCGTCAGCGCAGCTGCTTAAGGAGCGGCACAGTCTCTTGTTTTCCCCTCCCAACCCAAGACCTGCTGGCCGTGACAAAGATACATGTGTGAAATCCCAAAGAGAAGGTTGTGGTCGTTCTTTTGTGACAGATACTCACTAATATCCCTCGCCTGGTGTCGTTCAGCTGAATTTCAGGCCATATGAGATTGCTCCCACTGCAGACCTGCATTGCTTATTCCCAGTCCTTGTTGGAGGTGACGATGAAGGTGTTGACGTCGATGTTTGGGGTTTTTTTACAGAATCATTTTAAATCTAGCACAAGGCTGAGATTAATGCAGATTTGCTGCATTCGTGTGGTAGATACATCCACCAGGGAGCATGTGAAGGCATGTAGAAATTACGGCTTTTTAGAGAGCTATGAAGAAAAGCAAGGAGAGCCAAAAATTGTACATCTTTAGTTTTTATAGATAATACTGTCTCAGTTCATGAGGAAGATGAGTAAATTGTTAGAACTTCTTCAGAGCAGATGGAGCGATTTCACTGCTGAAGGTCAAAGCTTGGGCATCCTTGTGTTGCCTCACACCAGGGTCTCCAGGGCAATCTCAGAAGCTCTGCTGTATGCAGGGGACATCTCCCCGGGCAAGGCTTCTCTGAGAAAATGTACGTTTCTGTTTTGTGGTCAAGAAGCTCAATGTTCCTCCTCGTTTCTCAACCACAATGAGAACCAAGATGCCTTCCATAATATGGACAACCTGTTCTCCTAGTAGCCTCCCAGAAGTCTCATAGCAGACCTGGGACCCTTTTACCCCAACCATCTTAGATGGGACAATTCCAAGAGCTGTCAGTAAGTCAAAAATAATTTTCAGAAAACTTACTGGGTTGTTCCCCCTCTCCTGTGAGAGTTTCCCTTCCTTTTGCCCAAGCCACCATGCTTTTCATTTATTTGAGGAAGCAGGAAGGGTTTCGTTCCAGATGCTTGGTGACATCGCAGGCAGAGGTCTGCTGTGGTCAGAGCTCAGCCCTACACTTGGCGAGTTGAAAATTCAGGATAGCTTGTCTGAAAATGCTTCAATTTCCAGCTCTGCCAGGGGAAGATATTTCTGGATGGGTGGGAATGCTGACAAGGCACAAACAGGCAGAGCAAGAAAATCAGCAATGCTTAAACTGCACTTTTACTTAGTTTAGGGTTTTTTTTCCACAACTACTTTTAGGATGGAGCAAAGGCAGGGCCCAGGCTCTTTACAACAGTATCAGGGTTATGAATTTTTGCCATGGCGCAGGAAAAACTTAGGAGCAGGGAGAGGGCAACACATGGCAAAATGCAGTTGGAGCCAGCGAAGTCATTTTGGTCGCCGTAGCATTGCACCTAAGTACTGGTCTGGAGGTTTCCATTTCCAGATCCGTGTTTCCAAGCAGTGAGTCCTTCACCAAGGAGGCTGGCGTTTCCCTCGCTCCAGCCCTTCCTCTGCCCCCCATGAGTCCAGAATTGCAGGGATAACTCCGTCTGGGGGGCGTCTCACTTTCCCAAGCCGCTCCTTTTACAAACCAATAGGTTTCCTCCCACTCCTTCAAGGATATAACGGAAAAATTCAGCACTTTCCCTTGAGCTACGCAGTTTCATGGGTTTTCTTATTGTTTAGTAGCAGATCCTGAATGTTTTACTCAGCCTGTAGATACATTTACAGTAAGATTTGAGGTGAGGATGTTTTTTCCCCCATAAGGAGCCTAAAATTGCTGGTGTGGACATGCTAGTAAAATCACCCAGCGCTCTCCCTTGCCTTCAGCCATGGTGAAATGGGGTCGCCTTGCTCGGGACACAGCACCCACCTTCTGCAGCTGGTGGGTTGTGTCCTTCCACCTCTAGCAAATACGACACGCGCTTCACCAACGGGCTCCTTGGAACGTGGCAAGCAGAAACGTGAATTAGAGCTCGCTTTGATCTTAAGGACATTTTTTTTTCCTGGCGCAGGCCAGAGAGTTTTCCGCTTGCTAATTAAAACAGAGCGAGGTCAGAAGAATTTTAAATACTAATGCCAAGGCTTTACGCGGGGTGGAAGAGGCTGGTTGGAAACCCAGGCGGACGATTAATCTTCTCTCTGCCGGTGGAATCCAATCGATGTTTTTTTCCCCTCAGCTGCCACAACGGAGACATAAAAAATGCTGCCGTGGCTGTTGGGGCAGGAGCTGGCGGGACCATTCCCAGGACCGCTTGAAAGTTACAGAAGATCTGATCACACAGGGGCAGGGACAAAAGCAAAGCTTTTTTCCGTGTTTTCCCATTATTTTAAAGAGTGCAGGCCTGTTCTCCCACTGCAGGCAGTAAAAGCTTGCAAGAAGGGGCAGGTTGGGCTGGAGTGAACAGATCTGGTGGGAGAGAGACCCACGTTAAAACACTGCTGCTTGCACCGTTTTGATACACAGGTAAAAAAAGTTCTGAAAAGCCCAGAAATGTTGTTTTGCTCCTTGTCTCTTGGCTGAAAAAAAAGAAAAATGAATCAGACACTTCCAGCCCAGATCAATTGCGATTAAATTCACAGGCGAATTTTACATCTCAGACTGTCTTGCGCTGAGATGCTGTTGTCTCCTTGGACACAAAAAAATAATATCCTGTAAACAACTTGAACCCATGGCAGAAAGTGACCCCCTGGGTCACCCGTGACATCTTTTGGGTGGAGCCCGTAGTCCCAGGGGGAGCAGAATTTGGCTGAGCGTGGGGGCTGTGCAGGGGGGAGGTCTGGCCTGTTCTGCAGCGACGTGGCGCAGGCGCTCACCATCTCCGCCATAAGACCTTAGTGAGGCTTGAGCTGGCAGACGTAAAACAAACAAACCAAAAAACCTTTTTTCTCCCTACGAAGTGTAACTCAGCTGGAGAACTCTTTGCCTGTGACCATTTACAGGAGTTGAAAAAGCGACTGAAAGATCAGCTCTAGCTGCGCCCAAAGGCTTAAAAATGTCGGTGACTCATGCGGTGCAATCCTCACCCCATTGCTGTCTCCGCCACATTGATTTGACACTGCATTACCCGTGGATAATGTTCATCTAGAGGAGCTTTTGGAACTGTGTAATGAGGAACAGGCAGTTGGACAAAAGTCACCTCCTTGAACAACCTGGCCATGGGCTCCACTCAGCAGGACTGGTGAGACACCATCAGCCCACCGCAGTTTTATGCTGGGACATCATCAGCCCACTCCAACCCTCTGTGAGGGTGATGAGGCCCTGGCACAGTTTGCCCAGAGAAGCTGTGGCTGCCCCCTCCCTGGCAGTGTTCAAGGCCAGGCTGGTCAGGGCTTTGAGCAATCTGGGCTGGTGGAAGGTGTCCCTGCCTGTGGCAGGGGGGTTGGATGATCTTTAAGGTCCCTTCCAACCCAAACCATTCTGCGATTCTATGATTCTAACTGCTCAGGCACCAGAGACACCAGCCGTTGTCTATGGGAGGGTATGGCCTGAAACCAGTAAAATTTACTGTTTTTCACCGGTTTGGTGAGGTATCCACCATGTGGGCATGTTTCCCCGCTCCTGGAAGGTCCTGGCTGACACCCACAGCGCTCCTGCCTTATGGAGTCACAGAAGGAAACCAGGTGTGTTTCCACCGGCCCCATCTCCTGCAGTGCCTCCTGAAAGGTGGTCCCGTCCCTGCACCTTTTCCCATTCCCTCCATATGTTTTTGTGCTCTGTGTCAGCCCCCTCATGCTGGGAATATTATTTCCCCAGGGGTACAGGAAGCTCCAGATGTGCTGGCTGGGGGTCTCCTGTGGGAGTGCACAGGTCCTCTGCATGGAGCTGATCTAGTCCTCCTGGCTGCAGCCCCAAGTTTATTATTAATGCATTTTTCCGCACTGTCAACCAAGGTGGGTCTGTTGTCAGGGTGGCTTGGAACAGGACTTTGCTTGGTCACGTTTGGAAGGAGACTGTCAAGCTCTGTCACAACTGCTGTTGGGTCTGCCAAACCAAACGTTCTTCTATGTTGGGTTATCAAATTTTGGATTGATTGCATCTTTGAAGGACATGGCCTTGATTTCCCAGCCAACATACCAGGGGTGATGAAGAAATCCAGCTGTTTTTTGACAACAGTTCAGCGGAATCCTCTACAGGGTGATGTTGACAGCAAGGGGGTGTCCTGGAGATCAGCCCTTTTTAGTGAGGTGGGCCTGTCCCACAGCCACAGCCTTCAGTGAAGTGTGAGGTCTGTCCCAAAAGCAAAGCTGTGTTGCTCATGCAGGGGACACCAGGGAAGTGAATAAGCTGGTATGGGACTTGATAACTCTACTTCATGCTTGCAGGCTTCCAAGGAGCAGAAGTCATCAACTTTCATACATCTTTTTCTGGATGGGACCAGCAGCAGAACGTCTTCATCTGCCCACTCAGAGCCTGCTGAAATCAGGGCAGGAAACCAGCAGCCCACAAGAACAAACTCTAGATCATCAAGCCCAAGGCCACTCACCGCCACAGGCTTCCTCTGATGTTGGGGAGTCTGTTTCTCAAGGAGCTACTGGAGTCAGCCAGGGACTGGGCTGATTAGATCAGTCCTAGCGAACTGGACTGAGCCAGAGTCGCCGCTGCCGTCAGAGACATGCCCGACGGCCGCCCACAGTTTGCAATTTGCAACATGTAGAACAAAGCTGCACTGATTAAAAGCCTCCCCCTTTGATAGCGCTCTTCACATGTCAGCCTGCTCCTCGGCTCCGTGCGGTCTCTGACGATCAGCTGCTTTGTGAGCACAACCTCGGGCTTCACGTTCGCTGCTTTACAGCTCTGGGAAACAGAGGAAGCCTGAAAACCAGCGTTTGCAGTGCTCCTGTGGAAATCTGTATGCTGACATCTTGCTCTCCCAAGCTGGAGTTTGTGAACACCCGTCTGTCCCCCTTCACCCTCACGGTTCTCGTTCGGTCCCACAGTAACCTCCAGCTGCTGAAGAGTATCTGCAGCCCTGCTCTGGGGCGTGTAAAATCCAAAGATGATCCAGCGGTGCGAGCTCAACCTCCTTGCTCAGCTGGGAGCAGCAGCAGTGGAGCTGCCTTTCTCAGCCGAGGATGTGTTTGGCTGTTGTGCTGGCTTTGATCTGCACGTAGCCAGGGACGCTGGGCAGGAATCACTGCTTGCTCCAGAAATCATAATACTGCTCAGCATGGGATTAATTTTTGATTCCATGAATTACTTTGAAATTATTTTGCTTTAATAAGTTGGGGTGGGAGGAGGATATTCTCACAGACATGACAATGAGGCCAAATAAAACAGTGTGCGTAGCAATGCAAAGAGATTTTCCAGGGAGCCTAGTGGAGTTTGGGCCAGATTTTCAGTCCTTAGCTCAGCTCAGATCCTTAGACCAAATCTTTCTTTGACCTGCTGCTCCTTAAGAGTTTTCTGTGCTGTAAGGAAAGGGTGAGCTTTTGCTTGCTGTGTTGGGAAATGTTGCCCAAGACCTGACAACTTAAGCACATTATGCCATCATGTAGAAGAAAGATCTTCCTCAGCTCCGGTCCGCTTTCTCCTGCAGCTGGTGAGAGCATGGACTAGAGTCCCAGAGGACTTCGGAGTCTTATCTCATTTTTGGTGCTTCAGCCTCAAAGCGTGATTCTCAGTATCCACCCCAGCTGCAGTTTAACTTGCCAGTTGTGTGCTATTTTTAGATGTGAAGATCTCTGAGGACCTTCTGTGCTGCTGCTTCTCCTGCACAGATGGCCTCAGCTGTGATAGTGCTAAGCAGCCTCCCATCTCCCACATGCCCATGGGGATGGGGGTCCCTCTGCCATGGCCAGACCTCCGAGGCACCCAGAAAACTGCCCAGAGGGAATGAGGTCTGGCCCATGCAAACTCCCAGATGTGTCACAGGACCTGTGTTGGTTGGTCCTGGCCAATGTATGCCAAGGAGCTTGCTAATGAATTAGCACCGAGAGCCTGCCTGTTCCTGGCCCAGCAACGTCCCCTGGCACCCTCTGAGCTACTGTATGGACGCGGCATCGGTACATGGGGAGGGACAGAGCCTCCCGCACCCCCAGCGCTGCCACAGGGCTGCTGCTGCTGTGCTGGTGGCAGAGCAGAAAGCAGCGTGAGGGGCTCAGCGGAGAGGCACGGCAGCCTTAGCCGGCGGATCCACAAAGACTGTGTTGTGATTTAGACATTTCGGTCCTTGCCAAGGCAAGGCTCTGTCCCTTTGTGTTCGCAGGAAGTTTCTGAATCCCAGCCACCGCTTACTGCTGCTGCGAGGGAAGAAAGTGAGTCATGGAGTTTCCTATCGGCCTGAGGGGATGGGCAGAGAAATTACCCACGAGGGACTCTGCCCAGACGGCCGAACGCCTGGCAGCGAGGGAGAAGTCGGGCAAAGAGCTCTCAGATTCGTTAGCACGGCTGCAAATTAATTGCCTGGGCCAGTAACGGACAGAAACATGTTTCCCTTGTGGGCAGTCATTCTAGGAGGGAGCCGTGCTGCTTGACAAGAGCTGGGATTAGACAGGCTGATAGGCACTGTACAGCCTTAACCGCCGCAATTTACTACGCGGACAAAGCAGGGGAGGCAACCGGGTGCGCGCGGAGTGAAGATGGACGGGCCCGTTCCCTCTCTCTCACCCCTCGGCCCGCTCGCTGGAAGTCACTGGGGAGCTCACAGGCTGAGGTTTATTTTGCTGACAGAGCCGTGCTAACCGCTGTCCCCAGGAACAGCAGCCAGGGCCACCACGGGGGCTGCTGCAGCGGGTGTCCTGGGGCAGGAGGCACGTCTCTGTCCTCCCTCCTTGGCCAAGGAAGCCCTTCCTAGAGGTGCCACCAAGGGGGCAGAGGTGCCTTCTGCAGCACAGAAGCAGCATTTTCACTTTCCAGAGGGGTATCTTCAGCCTGCAATGGCCAACTGCTTGGGTCTGGTGGTGTTTTGACTTCCAAGAAGCCCTCTCTGCTCTCGCCAGCATCCTTTCACTGCTTCTTCTTTAAGCAAAACCACCTTTTTTCTTTTAAGCTCAAGAAATGAAGGAGGAAAACAAGTCACTACTGTGTGAAGAAGAACAGCCCCTCCCCACCTATATAAGATTTCCCAAAAGCTGCTGATGGGCTGGGTGGGCCTGTGTTAAACTCCACAGGAAAGACAGTACATTCTGTGGTGACAAAACCAGGAGGCAGTGAAAATTGTGCAGCCTGGTTAGAGCCAGGGACTGGAGAGGAGAATAAGGGCTCCGACCGCAAGTTGCTCGTGGGCATTTGCCATTTCTAATGTCTCTGGTGAAGTGGCTGGCATTCCTCCTTGCGCAGCAGAACGTGAAGCAGAGGAAATGCTGCTCCGTAGGTTTAATGTTGCTGTGTGCAACAGGCTCTGAGATCATGCATGAAAAAGTGGATCAGCATGAAGGGGTAGGCAGAGAGCGTCAACCCAAGCAGCTCTGCTCCTGTAAGAGAGATGGGGACGTCAGCACATGAATGTGGCATCATCTTTTGAGCAGATCTGGGGACCTCTGTTCCTGCTGTCCTGCCATCCCTGTGCCTGAGAGATTGCCCCTTTCTGGGGGAAGCCACCCATCTCTCATCCAGACCTTCTGGGAGAAGCTCACCCTTCAAACCAGCGACATGCCTGCAGTGTGTCATGGGATTGGGCCTCTGCCCTTGTCTCCTTTCAGAGGTTTGCTCCAGTTGAAAGAACTGAAGAAAATAAAGTGTCTTACTACAGACTTGGCTGCTCATACTGTCCAGCCACACAGCCCATTGCCTACGTGATTGTCATGAACACTCAGAGCCAGACCCGCTTTCTGCTTGGGGTTCCCCCATGGACGGCAAGAGTTCTTTGCTGCACACAGTGCTCAGATGCCAAGGCAACAAACACCTCGCTATCAATAAACATGTTTCCAAAACTCTTTGCCAGGAATCCTTCACATCCCTAATTGCCCTGATGCCAGGAGATGGCTTAGGCATACATAAAAATACACCCACAGGCATGTACACACGTACAGATGACCGCAGCGTGGGGTATAAAAGGTTTGGGACTTTGCTGACTGCTTAGTTTTGCTTCACGTTATTTAATGTAATGCTACAGTGAGGAAGGATATTTGATTTTCTTTTTTAATCAATGGAGAATACAAAGGAAACACATCTTTAATAGAGATGAAGTGCGTGTGTCTTCCTCTCCCATCAATGCTTTATAAAAGTCTTCACTGCAAAGTGTTGATACCAATCTTTTTCTGGTAAAGATACAAACTTTTATTAAAAATGAAGCAGAAGAAATAAAACCATACAGCTAAATTATCTCTGTCAAATTTATGGTGGTCAAACTCATTCCTTACACTGATACATGCTTCCTTGTCCCTCCTCAGCAGTCTGTCTTTGCTAAGGATGTTTTGCATGAAGTCCTGCCCTGTTGAAGTCTTTGAATTCACTGGGGCCAAATTTTTACCTTCTGATTTTAGAGTTACCTCTAGCTGACAGAGGAGTATCAGACGGGTTTCTCTCTGGATGCAGCTTCCCCTGATGCAGCTGCAAAAGTCTTCCCTGCAGTGGGATCCATATCCCATTCAGTGCATGAGCTGGACCCAAAGCCCACGTGTCGCTTTAGAAACCTCACTGTGTGGTGACCACAAAAACCTCATGATTTGTAACTGTTGATAACACACCCCAAAAAGCAGAGATCTAATTTGATGTCCGTGTCCATTTTCAACTGGTTGCAGGTTGTTGAGGAGCGCTGTCAGAGGGCAGGACAGGGGTCCCCACTGGCATGGTTTCCCCATGCAGTAGATATCTGGGTGCCAGTGGGTGCTGGTGGGTTTGATCATGGGGTGCTCTTCAGTGCAGTGAGTGCCACATTTTGGCTCACTGAACCCTCTAGGGAGAGGTGAGCCCCCACCAGCTGTGTCTGTGGGCCCTGGGTTGCCCATGGCAGGGATGCGCTGAGCAAAGGGCATAACACCATCATGGGAGGAGGGAGAGGAGTTGTCTTTTATTTTTGCAGGATGAATCCTGGCTGGAGTTCATATGAGAACAAAAGTACCCAAGAAATATTTCTGAGGTCTAGGTCTGCTATGCTGCCTTTCATTTTTTAGGTTGTGGTACCAGACCTCCCCTCGCTCCACCATAACAGAATGCTAAGCCACATCCATGTCCTGCCACGGGGACTGCTCCAGCAAAGGGTGCAAGCATGGGTTTGGACCCACACCATAGACCGGCTTCTGCTTATGTGCCGAGCCTGAGGCTCCCACCACAGCCTTTCTTGCACACCACATCAGCTGGGCCCTTTGCAGGATGTGGCTGTGTTCTGGTCCATCCCTCCAGGTACCAGACACAGCTGGCCCAAGCGACCCGATTTGCTGAGCAGCTGCTGGTCTATGGCCCTCGGTGCACAGAGCCTAACTGGGACACCGCTGGATTTGTGGGATGTGGCAAACTTGAGTACCACCAAGAATTTCATCCTGGTCCCACGCTGCATTTGCTGAGTGCAGATACTCCCAGACTTTCTAACCCGGAGCCACTTCATGCCCGGTCTCCTTGTGTATTAGAGAACTTACAAAATCCCTGAGACAATGATTTGCACCTTTGGGTTTTAAGGCACCAAATGAGATTTAGACTACATATGGAGGCTAATTTGGAGGGTGGAAGCTCTTTTGCCATTTTTTCCAGGAGCATCAAAGATTATACCCACCCTGGGGAAGCACCCTCAAAATCAAAGAGCACCTAGATCTAAGGTGCAGGAAGCCATTGGAAAGACTCTGTGACAATCTGTGCTGCCTCTACCTCCTTCAAAATTATGCAGCTGATGAGCAAAAAGCTTTCATGGACCTGAACCTACATTAGAGAAAAAAACAACAAGCGAAATGCAAGACCTCCCTTCCCCAAACTCTGGAAGATCTCCTTTCATAAAACTGACAGAGCAATTAGTGTTGATTCCTCACATCTTGAAGATCAGACTCCCTGAGGGGGTCTCAAGCCAAGCAAGCAACCAGTGAAATATCCCAAAACCATTATACACAAATGGAAATGCTTAGGAGGTGGTTCAGAATATTGGGGAGGAGGAAGGAAAAGAAGAAAACAGTGGAAATTACTTACAGAAATTAAACAGAAATAGAGCAATCCTTAGCTCTCTGTGTTTGGATGGCAAGACCAGACAGGCCAGAAGTGAGCAAACTTGCTGATGACAGAGAGGGCAGAAACAGGAGAGATAAATTTTATTTATACAGGTGCCAATCAATTTGGACAAATGTTCAGCAGCCCTGACACTAACACAAATCAAAGCCGGCAGAGGGAGTTCTTTTTTCTTCAGTCATTGAATAACCAGATTAAAAGCCAATATGGTCTGGAAATAATTGGAAAGATATTATTTCCTAGTTCCCGTGGGAATGTGAGCTGGGATACTGTGTGCCAGTTGCTGTCAGCAGCTTCTATTCTGAGCAGATCCCGAGTACCAGGTTACAGCAGCCCGGGCTGGGCTCAAAGAGCAGCTGAGCCCACTTGTCCAAATTAGCCCATTAAAGCCATCCTCACTCTCTTCCTTAGGCTGCAGGTGAAAAAGGAGAAACCAAAGTGACACCCTGCTAGAGAGCAGAACCCCTTCGACTTGTAGAACTGAGGTGTGGATTTTTTCCTGCATTGCTGTTTGTTGCATTGGCTTTGTGTTGAAGTGTCTGATGTATTTCTCTGTGTAAGGGTTTAGGGAAGAAATGCTCTTCCTCTGCAGCAGGTGGGAGGGTGACAGAGGACAGTGGAGGAGAGCATCGCCGGGGTCATGGGGAAGGCAGTCTCCTGCAGAGTCACTGGGCCTCGGGAGGCTGTGCGAGGCTCCCTGACTTGCCCTGCTCCCTGTTACTCTTTGGAAGGGCTCCAGCTGTCCTTTTGGTTTTTTTCTTCTGAAACAATTTTTTTAAAAGATGTATTTTACACTTTTTTTTTTCTTTTTCACCAGAAGATGCTAAGTTTTCATCAGAAAACTGGACATTGAAAAGATTTTGGTCAATGACTGTATAAAATGCTCAGGTTAAATGAGGTACTTACTATAGGTACCAGGGCAGCAGCTGAACACGTTCACATCATGAAAGAGAAGTGGCCTAGGCTGACGGCTCTCCGTGTGACATCTTTGCTCTTCATTCCCCCTCACCTCCTTGGCTTCTGCTGCAATTTGGAGCTTGGAGGGCTCCATCCCAGATGGTGGTGCGACCAGAGGAGTGGCTGTCGGGGAGAGGAGAAGGCAGGAGGCCAGCATATTGAAGAGGCCATGAAGTCAGCTCTGATGAGCTGCAGGAGCAAGAAAAATGGGCTGGCAGGCATCCTGTTGGCAGACTTCTCCCAGGCCATGCTCCTGCCAATCTTTGTCCACCCTAGTCTGCTGCATGTCTCACAGGCAGGGACCTGGCATCCCTGAGGAAGAGCCCACCCATGACACACCACCTCTCATCATGGAAACCTGCATGATGGCCACTGGTCACCCACAGTGTGGCACCCATGGAGACGTGGCAAGCCAGAGATTCAGGCCCGCCAGTGCCTTGAATAGCTTCAAAACGTTCATATGCCATATTCTTAAAATCCAGCTTGCCTTGTGCTGCCGGTTGGTGTGGGGAGACAAGGGGCTTCCCCAGGGCAGCAGTGGGGATGAGCGTCTTTGAGCAGACTGCTGGGGCTCTTGGATGTTATGGAAATGCAGCTGTATGGGCAGGAGGGTGATAACCTTGCCGCTATGTTGCCTTTCTGGGCACATTTCTGCTGCTGGAAGAGGAGCCCCAGGGACCAGGCATGGCTCCTCCTCTGTCTATCAGTGTGGATGAGGTCCCCAGGACACCTCTCCCGACTATCGTGCTTGAAAGACACAGGAGACAAATTCCTGGATAGAGATCTTCAGATGAGTGAAACTTGGGCCTTTTTCTCCCCTGACAGTTTGGGGAGTAGTCAGGTGGGTTTTCCCCACAGTCAGGCCTGCCTGTAAGTCGCTGCAGCACGTGGCCGGGACTTGAGCCACCATGAGTCATGATGACACAGCTCTTGTTCCAGTGGAGATGGGGATTTTGAGGGGATTTTGGACATGTGTCTGGAAGGCAGCATTAGGGAATAATTGTTGCATGCAGTGTGACGCTTCTGGAAACCTTCCTTCCTCAGCACTCATGTTGCTCAGTCTTCCTTGATTTAGTGATTCAAAACTCCCATTTCCTTCTTTATTCTGACTTGTGCATGGTGTCTTATTTCCATTTCTTCTTTCAGCCTCTTCTATGACTTTGGGCAAAGCTGTTCAAAGTCTTTCTTTTTTTTCGTCTTTCATTCAGCGTCCATCATGCCCTGTCTAGCTCTGCTCATTCAAAAGGATACTTCATTTTAACTGTCAGCACGTGGGTTTGGGATCAGATAATGGGAGTTTGTTTGGATTAAAGATGTTTTTTTATTATGCACTTGTACAACAGAACGAGGATCTGCTGTCAGGGAATCACAGAGTAATGTAGTTTAGAAGGGGCCGTGGGAGGTCATCTGGCCCAGTTCCCCGCCTGTATCCGGTCATCTGATGGCCCTGAGATTTAGCTGGCAGTAACAAACATTCCTCCTTATTTCTGGTTAGGTTTTTCCGTGCTTTATTCTCCTTTACTTTACACAGCTGATAACTACAGGTAGAAATAGATATTTCTGAGAGTGGGAGAAGAATCATAGTGCAAGTAATGGTGTAATCAAATAAAACCCAGTTCATAAGAGGTAACCTGTTTTTAATATGGGTTACACGGAATTAATCCACTTCTCACTGCTTGGCCTGAAAGGCATGAATTCTCCTGCTGTTTGTTACCACCACACTAGTGACTGGTGTGTTGAAAGTGTGTCGTCCAGGATGTCAGAAGACCAAGATGTGCGAAACAACTTCTAGTTGGTAGAGGATTAACAGACACAGGTCAAAGGTTAGTACTGCATAATTACACCTACATGGGAAATGGCAGTATCTTACCAGCCAGCAAAAAGCCCCAAAGGATGTCATATCGCCCAGTTCTCTCCCTACCCACCACTGTTTCAACCCTGTGACAGCTGAATTTACATCTAAAACAACGAGCAATGAGACAGCCTAATAGACCTGAAGTCCCACAGGACCTTAGTGTCTCCAGACCTGGCTCTTAGCAGGTACAAACTGGGAGGGCTCTGCCTGGGAGTTCTGACGTAGTTGTGCTAGTTCATGCCAGCTCAGGACTTGTACTGAACTCTCCGTGCCTGAGCACAGGAGACAGGTCAATGCTGGTTATCGTCATGAGGAGAAGATTTAGACATCTGCAGCCTGATTGCCCCTGTTTTCAGTAAATCAGTACTACTGAAATCAGCTGGATTCTCATCTCCTTTAAATGCAAATCTCTCCACTAGATGATAACTTTAGTAGCATTTCACCAGGGCTGTACCTGGCGCAAGCGCACGATTCAGCCTGGTGAAGGTATGCGTCTGTACTACAGAGACTGGGGAAGAGAACAGCCCATTTTCAAAAGAAAAAACCCGCAATCTATATAAATCAATAAATCCTCAGGAAAAAAGCTGGTTTGAGAGTATGTTTCTCTAAGGCATTAACTTGTCCTTGGCACTACGGTTTTAAGTATGGGATTTTAAAATTATAAACATTTAGAGTAAGATCATCAAATTTTAAGTAGGCATATAGCAAACAGTGTATCTGTGAAGACAGATCATTCTCCTAGTAAAGAAGAAAGTATTTATAAGCTTCTGTTCACAACTGTATGTACATTTTGAGAACATAATTGTTGTATTTGGAATATTACTTCACCATGAGGGAACTGGAAAACTTTGTTCGGCTTCACAGAGCTGCAATATTTTTATATAAACAACCCATTCAGTTCAGCAAGCTACTTAAACTTCTGCTTAAATCCTGTTTGCTTTAAGCTTTGATTTCCATTAGTGGTCTTTCAAGTTAAGCACAGGCTTAACAGCTTTGCTAGATCAATGCCCAGGATAGCACGTGACAAGTCCAGCTATCAGTGAAACTAAAGTCAAAAGATTACTTCTTTGGTCTTCTTGTTCCCCCTAAAGCTGTTTTGCCCAGCTCCAGGTATGCATTTCTTTAACTGACCACGGGAAGTCATTCATAGCTTTGGGGGTCTCCGGTGCCAAGGTGTGTCCCTTCTCCAGTCACCGGTTGACACCACATCCCATGTCCTCATTCTCAAGGCCTCTGCTATCGTACAGGCTTGTTTTCCTGCACAATGCATCATCATCATGGGTTCATAAACACTTTATTTAGTACAGAATAGCTATTTTCTATATAAATGTTTATGAGTTTACTACATTATTATTACAAAGAAAAGAAACCAGGCAATAGCTACCATGGTCACTAGAAAAACTGCTCTTACAGCCAAACAAGATAAAGCAAAACTTTAGGCAAGCCAAGACACGTTTGAACAAAGCCTGGCAAATCGTGAGGCCTTGCAGAGATAGGATGAAGCCAGTGGCCTCTTACTAGCAATGGTAGTGCTGAATTTAGTGGGATACAGGGTACCAGCAATATGAAAGCATTGAATACGCGTGGTGCCCAGACTAACTATTGAGAAACAGAACTAACGACCTCTTGTTATCCTGCTAAGTTCTCTTTCAGGAGACCCTGTTTTAGGGTGTGAAGCACTAAATCAAATATTCCCCTGGTGATCCCATGTTGACTACTCCTGATAATTGTGGCTGGAAATGTTTTCCAGGGTTGGCTGCTCCACCACCTTCCCAGGTATTGAGGTGAGGCTGACTGTCCTGTAGATCCCTGGCTTTTCCCTCTTGATCTTCCTGAAAATAGGATTGACATTTACTTTTCTCCCAGTCACCATGGGACTGGGAGAAGATTATCTAGTGGCCTCGCAATGACATCTGCCACCTCCCTCAGCACTTGTGGGTTCATCCCATCAGGGCCCATGGACTTATGTATGTCCAGATTACTTAAGTATTGCCTGACTTCATCCTCTTCCACCAAGGGTACATCTTCCTTGCTGCAGACTTTCCCCTTGGTCTCTGGGACTTGTGTTTCCTGAAGGCTGATCTTGCTAGTAAAGACTGAGGCAAACAAGATATTCAGCACTTCAAACTTTTCCATATGTCCTGTGCAACCACGTCCTCCATTTTGTTGAACAATGAGCCCACATATTCCATAGTCTTCCTTTTGTTTCCTATGTACTAACAGAAGCCCTTCTCTTTGCCTTTGACATTCCTGTCGAGATTCAATTCCAGCTGGGCTTTGGTGTTCCTAACTTCATCCCTGGATGCTCAGATAATTTCTCCGTATTCCTTCCAGCTTACCCATCCTTTCTTCCACACTCTGTACATTTCCTTTTTTTGTTTGAGTTTGGCTGTGAGCTCCTCCTTCAACCATGCAGGCCTCCTGGCATTTTCGGCTGACTTCTATTTTCTTGAGGTGGAACACTCTTGACCTTGGAGGATGTGACCCTTGAATATTTATCAGCTTTCTTAGGCACCCTTTCCCTCCAGGCCTTTCCCACAGGATTCTTCCAAGCAGATCTTTGAGGAGGCCAAAGTGCGCTCTGCTGAAGTCTGGGGCTGTAGGTTTGCTTTTCCCCCTCCTTCCTGCCCTCAGGATCCTGAATTCCAGCATCTCATGATCACTCCCTCTGATCTTCACATCCCCAGTGAGCCCTTTGTTGTTTGTGAGTATAAGGTGCAGCAGAGAACATTTCCTCCTTGACTCCTCTGTCACTTGGAGGAGGAAGTTATAATGAACGCACTCCAGGAACCTCCTGGATTCCTCATGTCCTGCTGTGTTGTCCTTCCAACAGGTATTGTGGTGGTTGGAGTCTCCCATGAGGGTCAGGGCTTGCAAATGTGAGGCTCCTCCTCTCTGTCTGTAGAAGGCCTCATCCAGTTGTTCTTCCTGATCAGGTGGCCTATAGGAGACACACACTACAATGTAATCTTTACCTGTCCTGTCTTTAGTTCTAACCCACAAGCTCTCCATTGACTCCTCATCCATCCTTGGGCAGAGTTTCATGCAATCCAGCTGCTCTCTCACATGAAAGGCAACTCCCCTTCCGTGTCTTCGCATCCTGTGCTTCCTAAAGACCCTATATCCCTCCATTGCAACACTCCAGTCATAGGAGACATCCCACCACATCTCTGTGATCCCAACTAGATCATATCCCCACGACTCTAGCTCATGAAGTTTACTCCCCATACAGTGGCATTAGTATACAGGCACTTGAGAGTGGTTCTCCAGCACACTGAGTTCCCCATGATGGTGCCTAGCAGGCACTTCCTTGCTTAAATGCTGGAGGTGATCCCATTTAAGCCTCATTTTGTCAATTTTGTGATCCCTTCCACTGCATCACCCCATGCCCTTTGCTCAGTGATCCTGTCATCACTCTTGCTTCTCCCTCTCCTGTTATCCTTAGTTTAAAGCCCTCCTTATGAGGGCAGCCATCCTGCTGGTAAAAATAGCTTCACCCTGCTTAGTGAAGTGGATCCCATCTCTTCCAAGCAGATGCTATTCTGCAGACTGGGTCCCATGGTTACAGAACCCAAAACCCTTCCACCAGCTCCATTTCTGCAGCCAATTACTGACTTGTCCTATCAGCACCCTCTCCTCACACCCTTTCTCCTCACCGGCAGGACTGGAGAGAACACCACCTGGGTCCCCAAGACCTTGACTACTGCCCCCAGAGCTCTCTAGTCATTTTTGATGTTGTCCAGGTTTCCTTTGGCAGCATCATCTGTGCCCACATGGAACAACAGCAGGGAGTAGTAGTCAGAGGGCCAGATGAGCTTTGGCAGTCCCTCCACAACATCCTGGATTCTGGCCCGGCACAAGCAGCAGCCTGTCCAGGTGTTTGGTCAGGTTGACAGATGGGTGCCTCTGTTCCCTGCAGCAGGGGGTGACACATTGCCATTTATTATTAGGAGTCCTGCATGATTTAAGGTTAAGTGAACCAGGTCTTTTGCCTGTGGCAACATCTGACTCTCCTTCAGCTTTGATGGTGGTGAATCTATTTTGCAGCTGTAAGGTCTTAGGTGGGGCAGGAGTCTTCACCCTGCCGCCAGAAGTCACTAGCTTCCACTCTTTCCCTTCTCCAGAGGTTTTCCTTACCTTGATGGTGCGGGTAGATGCTGCCTGCTTCTCTGCTGCAGAATAGTGGAGAGAGTTGGCAGAGAGGAGGAGGCACTTAGGGGCTGTGATTCATCTGTCCTATCTTATATATCAGTTTTAGGATGAGACGACATAGTCCCTAGAAGTACCTGTTTTTCTCCAATGGCCGCAAAGGTGTTTTAGATACAGGGGTGCCATACAAATAATGTTTTTCGGTGTGTGACATCAGTAGGTGGCTTATAAAATAGCTGCAGATTAAGAACAATAAGAATTCACAGGCACATTCTTACATGCAATCTAACAAACAACATGAGGAAAAATGCAGGCAATGAACTTGAACATATCATTTTACTGCTGGTTTTCTGTAGCTGAAAAGCATTTTGGTTACAATATGCCAGCAGACACTGATTTTTTAAAAAATATTGGGTGATCTTTGGATTAAAGAAGCTTGGTCAGTATGACACTAGGTGGCATTGTATAAATACATATAAAGCCTTGTGCTTTTGTCTTTCTGTTTCAAAGGAATGATTGGGTTTGAAAATCTCACTGAAATGTGTGGGTTTTGTTCACTCTTTCTGTTCTCTGTTCTTTGTAGTCTGGGACTTAGCAGCACTGAAATCCATGGAGTAGTCCAGTGATAAGCTACATTTCGTGGTTTCATCTGCTGCTGCGAATCTACAGCTCAGTCTTTCTTTTATTTACATATGAAGTTTACTCTAAAACAACAGTATTTTCTAGAATATAAATGAGAATAGATTCAGGCCTCATGGATGCTTATCTTTTGCGAGCAGCTTAGAGTCTGACTTGTTCGGTCCCATGGTGGCTGAAGAGTTTCTGTGAATCACCACGACCTGTTAAGCATCCGTCTTCTGAAATAAATTTCACCTCCTTGTTTTTAAGAACACTTGTCAGGTAGGTTGTATCTTTGACGGATCACTTCAGGATTGTGTGATGGTCCCATTCTTGTGAATGGGATAGAAATACTGATAAAACCAAACAAGAGGATGTTGATAGGTGATGCACATCGCAGGGTGAAGTGAATCTGCTTTTTTGCCACTGGTAGGCGATTTTGGGGTGTCTGAAGTGTGGAATTACTCAGTAAGATCATGTCTGCACTGGCAAAACAGGAGTGTGCAAAAAGACGTGATGCTTTACAGGCACGAGATGAAACATTTTCTTGGAAATGGCAAAATTTCACAGGCCTGTTCTGAACACTGAGGTGGACAAAGGCTTAATAAAGGGGACAGCACAGGAGAGCAACTGCTTTTCATTGCTCAGCCCTTCTAGGCAGGTGCAGGCCCTGGGGAACATCTTCCTATGCATGCCCCGTCATCCCCCTGACTGCTATGGTGAAATGGGCTCTGACGAACCAGTGCTAAACTGACTGGAGTCAACACACTGGAGTCTTCATCAGCCTGGTGAAAAGAACTTTAAGGCAGGATAGTTCTCATGCCTTTTCTGGGAAATTGGTATGACTGGGCGCCTCTCGGAAGTGCTGGCACTCTAACACACGCAGCACGGGGAAGAAGCAGGAGGAATTAAACCTCTGCATGCAGTTGCAGGGTTAAGATCTTATTGGGATTGCAGTGACATGAAGGGATAACTCACACAGCTGGAGTGCTCTAGAGATTGGATACAGGCTATTTAGGAAGGACAGGCTGGGAAGATGAGGAGGGGGGAGTTCCTCTTTATGTGAGAGAGCGTTGGGATTGCAGGGAGCTCTGCCTTGTGATAAGTGATGAGCCATAAACTGAGAGTTTACAGGCCAGGATTAGAAAGTGCTACTGTTGCAGATGTCTGCTACAGACCACCTGATCAGGAAAAAGTAGCTGAATCTTCCTCAGACAGCTGGAAGAAGTCTCACACTCACAGGTCCTGATCTTCACGGGAGGTTTTAATCATCCTGATGTCTCCTGGATGGATCATCGGCAGACAGAATCGTTGTGGGTTTCCTAAGCAAACCTCAATGCACAGCTGTGTTTAACTGCAACCAGTGCAGAGCAAAAAGGAGGAAGGAACTTTACCTTGCTTGTCTGGAACAGCTTCAATTTTTACAGTAACAAGACAGCTCAGCAACAAACCTCAGTGATGAGGAAAACAGAATGGATGCCTTGGCTAGTTATACTCTCTTGGTTCATTTTTTATATTTCTCTAATCCAGTGTCACTCTTGTCTCCAGATGGGCAAGAAGTTGGATCTAGGGAACTACAGGCTTGTCAGCGTCATCTTGAGAAGGCAGGGAAGACAATAGTCTGGAAACCATTTCCAAACATACTAAGTTCAAGAAGGTGGTTGGGAGTAGTCAGCATGGAGTAAAGAAGGGGGAGTCATGCTACACCAACATCAGAACCTTCTGCAATGAAATGGCGAGCTCAGAGGATGAGGGGAGACCAGTGGATATTGTTTCTCTTCACCTTAGTATGGCTTTTGACACCGTCTCCTGTAACATCCTCATAGGCAAACTGATGAAGTACAGGGTAGGTAAATAAACAGCGAGGTGGACTGAAAACTGGCTGAACTGCTGCGGTTAAAGGGTTGTGAAGACCAGCATGAAGTCCATGGAGATAATAAAAATCCAGCTGTATCTTGCGCTTAGCAACCTGCACTTGCTTACCCTGCTTTGAGCAGGGGCTTGAACTGGATGATCGCCAGAGATCCCTTCCCACCTCAAAAATTCTGCGATTTTGTGCACAGCAGTTTCTCCGCTGGCCTCACTTGGGGTTGAGCCTGTAGCTCAAGCCTTCAATTCCATAAGTATCTGTAACTATTTTCAGCAGGGCAGAGTGACCCGTGCCCTGCAGGACTGCCTCCAAACTGGTGTCCTGTTGCTCATGGAGAGAAGTGGCAGATGTGTGCAGCCTCATGTTTGGGGAAAGGCTGGTTATGACCAGAGCTGTGTTCATGGCTGTAGGCTAGCATAGAAATACTTGATCATGCTGGAGTGTGTAAGAAGAGGAATTTGCTTCAGGTCTTTAATGCGCTTCTGATACTTGGACTGAAACTTCTCATGCTGGGGTGATTTCACACTAGAAATATTTTAAGGTTTGATGGCTAACCAAACAATATGTCTGATAATTGAACCACTGTGCCATGCTAGTAGTACTGCTGTTAAATGTGGAAAATTTATTTGTCTTGAGATACTTGAAGCAGCAGGCTGTCTGGTGCTCATCCTAATGTACTGTAGATCCGTGCATCATAAGCAAGCAAGCGTGTGGATTGCAGCTAGAAACCTGCACGTGTGTGTTAGGGGAGAGGCATCATTGCCTACCCTGAGTGACCTACAGAGGCAGAGCGAGCTACCCGATGGCATTGCTTGGATGGGAGGAGGTTTACATGGGCAATGCAAAAAAAAACCAAAGTGATCTTCTGGAAATTTTTAAAGAAATAGAACTGGTCAAAATTTTTTATTTTTTATTGAAATAGGGATTGTTTTTCTCTTGGTCAATTCTATTATCTTTTCAATACATGTTTCAAAATTTCCAAACATATTTTAATTAAAAAAAAAAAAAGGTGATCTGTGTCAGGGTTGTAACTCGTAGTGTAAGATTATTTAGTGTAGTTCAAAGCAAAACAAATTCTTTAAAACAATTCAATGGTTGTAGAAAAGTGGCTTTGATAGATGGTGATCTGCAGTATGTTTTTCACAAGATGAAAATAAACCAAACAAAATATTTTAAAAAACAAAATTCTAGTCAAGCTGAACCCTGTAAAACACAGTCTACTTTTTTAAAAAAAAATTGTTTTATTTTGAAAACCTAATTCAAACTTCAGCTCTCTGGAGGAGAACTGAGTGCTGCAAGTAATTGCAGAACTTAGTAATTGAACTGGCCAAGGAAAAGTTCCCTGTGTTTGTGTGCCCTCTCCTAATGCATTTTTAGCCAATACAGCCTGTTTTACTGTGTTAATGGATTATTGTTCTTATTTCATAGGAGTCAGTAGGAATATGAAAGAGTGTTGAGCTCATGGGGCAATAGAAGTCAGTATATTAGCACAAAGACCAATTATTTCTGTCTTTAATAGCTGGAGGGAATGGTGCAACATCTGTTCTTTGCGACTGTGAAAAGTCTTTTCGAGGGTCTTACTCTACTGCCCTGAACTGCAACAACTGATTCCTTTCTTACAAAAGGATAAGGAAACCCCTGGGGTGCTTTGAGCAGAAATGAGGGGTCCCGGGTCACATTGCTGCATGGGCACAGAAGTATCTTGCCTGGCCCTTGGTATGGCTGAAGAGCAGAGAAGCGAAGATGCAGGGCAAAAACCGCCTAAGCCACAGCTGCTGCTTGAGGAAGCGGGCCCTTGCACAAACCTGCAGACCTACCAACCCTCTCCCCCTCCTTCCTACCATCAGTCATTTATTCCAGCTCTGCTCCCCAGGAAATATTTTACTGCTCGAGCTGAGCCAAATATTGCAGCTTCCAAGGGGCAGAAACTCTGACAAGAGAAGTGGAGAGTGCCACTACTACATTTTAAAAATGTTTATTTCAAATGAATTGCCTTTGGTACACAGAAGACAAATTTAGCAGCCTTGTTTTCAGGATTGATGTTGGAATTTTTCACAGCATTTCTAAAGAGGAATCTGGGCCTTTTGAGTAGCCCTTATGATCCCAGATCTCTCAGTGCCATGTTTCCTCCTGGCTTTAAAATGCAGGCGATGACACTTCCCACGTGTGGATCACAAACCACTTTCTGATGAGCTTGTTATAGAAGTGGTCCAAATCTTACTTAGGCTTGTGCTGGTTTTGGGTGGGGTAGAGTTAATTTATCTTCACAGAAGCTTGTATATGGCTATGTTTTGGATCTGTGCTGTAAACATCTTGTCAACTATCGAATGCTTTTGCAATTTGCCTTCACGCGTACAACACTGAAATCTGCTTTCTGTGAATATCAGTCAAGAAGACAGGAGTGTGTGAATTTTCAGAGAGGATGACACAAGATGAGGAATGGGAGTTGCCCATGGCAGAGCACTGGTGTTGTGTCTGATCAGCCCTATTGGGTATCATGAAGCACTGCAAATCCATAGATAAGTCTTCAGTCTTCACTGCAGTGAGTTCCTAGTTCACCAGATAAAGCCAAAGTTGCTGATGAGCTGGGGTATATTTTCATTATGACGTTTTGGACCAAATCACTAATTGTCAGGAGGGCCAGCATTTGTGTGTGTGTGTGTGTGATTAAAAAGTGGTAATATTTCAGTCACTCAAAGTACCATTCTTCAAATCAAATAGCAAGCCCTCTTTCACATGCAGCGCGAGATACAAAGGAGAGCATGTTTGACACATCTGCCATGGAAAAGAGACTGTGCAGGATTCTCTGTGGGTTGTATGATATGAAAGTGCTCACAGAAGTCTATGTGTGGTGCTGAGCTCCCCACTGCTGAAGAGAGCAGTGCCTGCCAGGTGGTGCATTCAGCAGGTTCAGGTTCTCCTTGGGTTCTACCAGGGTGTTTGTCCTGACTTCTTGTGATACCAGTCCACCCAGCAGGCTGGCACAGGAACAGTTTCCTCTCCAACAGCATCAGCATGATAGATCTCAGTAATTTCTGATGTTGTATACACTCTGCTCTTAGCTAGTTGTTTCTGGATTTATTTTTCACGTGCTGGAGTGAAGTGAAATACAAGAGAGTGCCTGAAAGCCATTCAGCTGTAGCTCAAAGTCTGCCCTATCTTGTACAGCAGCAGCAGCTTTGACAGTACTGTCATGCTGTCCTGACTTTGGCATGGTTCTTCCCAGCTGGGATGTTTTACAAGTAATTACGATCAGTGAATGACATTTGTGGCTGTAGAGGAGATCCTCTTCTGTACTGCACAGTCTACACACCACAAGTACAACCCATGAATCTATGGTATTCAGCATCCTATATTAAACCTGCCTCTTCACATGGATTTCTAAGTCAGATATATTGTTGCTTGTAGGTCCACTCAAAAAAAACCCTGAATCTTCCTTTTGGTGGGAGAAATGGAAGAAGCAAAGTGTTGACATTCTGAGCTGTCAAATACAGAAGTGGTGAAAACATCTGAGTCCCTGGCTAGACAGAATTAGGCCCAAAACTTGAAAACAAGATGCTTATGTCACCTCCCTTTGGTGATGTTGCAAGGTCACTCTCTGAGGAGTTACTCCCGTGAGTACTCCCATGAGCTGATCTGACCATAGCTCAGCTGGTGTGAAAGGGCTTAGCCCACCACCCTGGTGACCGATCTTCCTCGCCTCCTCCTAGGATCTGCTGGTGTAGTGTTTGCTAGATTCAGTCTGCCAACATGTCTTCTTTAAAGATCAGAATAAGAAAACCTCACTAAAAAGTTATAGCTAAACCTGGATACGAGCACATTTTTACTGGTCACTATGGAAGAGTAGTAACTGGCATCAGATGTAGTGGGAGGGAGAGGTGGGGGCAAGTGGCCGGGAACAGTCTGGGGGCTATAATCTCTTAAGCCAAGCCAGCTGCAGGCAGCACGGCGTGTCTGGCTGTGCCATTACATTGTGTGAGTGAAAGGACCCAGACGTCAAAGACCTCAGGGAGCAGGAGCTCAATTTTGCTCCCTAGATCCAGACTTCGCTTGAAGGGCGGACGCCCGTCGCAGCTGACCTGCCTGTCTTGTCTCTGTTAGTGTGCTGGCATTTGATTGATTCAGCACTGTTTTATGCCTTTATGCAATTAATTTCATTTTTCTTGGCATTTGAATGACCTTTTATTCCAGCCCCTCCGTTAGTATTCGTCTTCCCACAGACACAATAGCAGTGTGCTCTAATAACAGATAAGTGGTATGGTAAATACCCTTGGGTCTCCTTGCCATTCGAGAACATACTATTTTAAAAATATGGCTCCAAATGTGCTGGTGAATGAAAATAATTAGTCATAGCCCATTATGAACAACTGCTCTGCTATGCCCTCTGTGTGCACTTAACAACACATCTGTGAGAAGTACTACCCACTGGTGGGTGTCCTTTTTCACCCAGGCAGGGTCAAACTAGAGGCGACAGTCTCTCACCAAGCCCTTTCCTAATACTTGGTGCTCTTGATGCAGTCGGTACACAGATATCTCCCATCCTGGGGAAACGGGCTGATCCTTTAACTCATGCGATAAGACATCATTGCATGGCGTAAAAACAGATGAGGAACTGGTGTATGCTGTGAGGTGTTTCCCTTTGGTCTTCCCAAATTGCCTATTTGTAGGGTCTGCTCTCCCTTGTGATGTCAGGAAGATCCTTTTCTTCCTTTAGGCTTGGGGGCTTGGACTTGTATTGACCCCAGCTTTTCCTTTCCATCTCTTTTCCTGTGCAGCTAAACCCTTGCCTTGCACTGTGCTTTCTCCGGTTTCTCTTTGGTCCTTGCTCTTTCCCAGTCACGACACGGAGGACTCAGCCGTGGCCCTTACCTGCTGCTCTGCCCTGTGTACCTGCCCTCTGGCATGGCTTGCCTCGTGTACTGCCATCTCTGCTGGCTTGGTGAATCTTCATCTCACCATGGAGGCCTTCACAATGCTTCACTAACGGGAAGTTGTTCCTGGCAGGAGCCAGCTCTCCTTGGTGTTTGTGAGCACTCATCCTTGATGGGGTTTTCTCCTGCAGGAGATTTCACAGACAACAATGTGGACAGAACATGACCCAGATTAAAAAGAAAAGTTCCTCCTTCTATTGATACCATAGACCTGTTGCATTGACCTTTGAGGTTATCTGACTCTTGTGTAGGAGCTTAGAACTCAGAAGAACTTTTTAAATGTGTATGGGAACAACGTCTGAACTAGCCCATCAAATAGTTTTATGGGTAGCATGTATACACAAATGCTATTTGCAAAGCTATTACTGCCCTGGAAGGTTACAGCAGTTGTCTCAGTCATTAATGATTCCTCAAGCATTTAATCAACCCTGTGCAAAGAGGTCTGTGAATGCTCCACCGCTCTGCATCTGTTGAATTTGCAGTGTGGCAACCTGGGTTATTAAATGGCTGTGGCTACATGAAGAACAAATCAAATCACGGCTCTGCAAATTATTTTATTGCAGCAAGCAGAAGAGACTGCTCTCTTCTGCCTTTTTTCTTTCTACAGTAATTTGTTCCCTGTCTCTGCTTGTGAGTGACTGAGATGCGTTGAGCTCACTTGGAACAACCTTCTCCAGTCACTTGATTTGGGCAGCTTCTTTGGTCTTTGCATCTGGAGGCTAATTTACAGCTATTTTCTGTAAAGAAAGAAAAGTGCTGGACGTGGAGCTGGGTTGTACCAGATCTAAGAAGACCTCCTGTGACTTAGGTCTGTATATATTCTCAGTAAATGTCGTTTTCTCTCCTTTATGGTGATACATTTCTCAGATGCCCCTGGATCAAGGGGTCTCAAGGTCTGATATTCCATCTGAAGTGAGCAGGAAGATCCTTGCTCTGGCAATCTTTAAAAGATCTGGAGGCGTCCACTGGCCTTTCGTCTGGTCCCCTTTGAGTAGGAGCTATTTTCTCCACCTTGCTTGTCATTCAAAAGAAGCAGTGGGTGAGTGCAAGGCTAACACAATGCCGAAGTTCCCACCACAAAGCTCATCTCTGTGTAGTAGATGGTTGTGTTATTGAACTTGAATGCAGTGCAGTTAGCTGGTTTCTAGGTCAGCTTGCTGAATATGTGGCTATTTTGCTATTCTTGCTATCTTGCTATTTTTGGCTGAAAAGCCTAATTCCCCAGTTCTCTCATTTTCTCTGTTTACAATTCCAATTTGAAGGAGCATAATAAATACTTTGAAAGAACTTTGTCACTGTTTATAACACCATAATAGTCAGAGGGTGTAGTACAATATTTTTTTAAGACTCAAGGTATAAACACGCTTGCATATAGGATTAGTTTGATAGTAGAAAGAATGGCTTAGGATTTTCCAAATAAAGATGCCAAGATTGGCTTAAAAATTATTTGTTATTGTGAATACTGGGAAAGCTGCTTTGTATATTTGAAAAGATTTAAAAGTCTTGAAAATTTTGTGGATTTTTGCATGAACAGTTCATCCAAAATGTCACCCCAGAAAACTGTTCATAGCTTAGTGTTCTTCAGCTTCTGGTGTTTCAGTTACCACTCACAGAGTAGAGACAATACTTTATGATTTTTCAGTTACTGACACATAAAAAATAATGAATAGTCACACTGGCCATTTGGGAAGAGTCCTGGCTTTTACGGTACAAGTGCTCAAACAAGATCTTGGCAAAAAACCTTTAAAACATAGAGTCAATTTTTATGAAAACAAATTAGCGTGAATTTGTGGAAAAATACAGAGTCACAACTTTTGTAATGGATATTATTCTGCAAGTAATTTGACTAGTACTATTTGTAAAACAGATACAGTTGTGGAAAAGCTTTGTGAGGAAGCCCGTAAGCATGCAGCTTCATTCACTTTTAAGCCTGAACAGAGGATATGTTCTTCTTCGTATTGCCAAGGCTGTGTGTAACTTATATTTTTGTGTGGAAACCATGTAGCGTTGAGTGGTGGCTTCATCCAGTTGTAACACAAAACCAGGAGAGTTTTGTGGTTTTGGCTGGGGCTTTCTTTTATAATTTGATTTTGATGCAAGTGAAAACAACCTTCTTGGCTGGGAGATGGGGTCTGAATTGCCTTCTCCCAAAACAAACAATACATGCTAGCAAAGCTGGCGTATGTTGGCTGGCTGTGGGTGAGCCTTAGCCCCCACCTGCAGATCCACGTGCAACCTGCGCTTACCTTCAGCAGCTACAAACCCTGTCCTCCCCTCAGTGTATCATCGCTGAGTAAGCATTTAAATTTTTTTCATTTCCATTCCCTTGGACTGGACAAATTTAATAATTATTTTAATGGTATTCTTGCTTGGGGAATGGAAACCAAGTGGTTTGTCACCTTTTTTTCAAGTTAGATTTGCTTTCAGATGTCTGTGCTTTTGGGTTAAAACCACTGAAGAAGGATGTTTCTTCAGAGTGTTTCTCAGGGAGATTTAATTACAGGAATGCATGCTAACTTATGTTAATATTACCTTTGGCAGAAACACTGTTGCCTTTTAATAAATACAGTTTAAAATGACAGAAGTTGGATGAACCGACCAAACTGTATTTTTCTGTTTCTGTCAGGTTGCTGTGTATGAAGTTTTCACAGATACAAAGTCCCCTAGTGACCTGCCACGGTGTCTGGTAAGACGTAGTTTAAAAGGAGTTTTATTGAAATGGAGACAAATCTATTATAGTAACTCACTCTCCTGTGGCTCCAGGCAGTTGATGGTTACTTGACAATTTTGCCTCAAAAAGTCAAAATTCAAATGGCATGCCTTTTTATATGTATATGTGTGTGTCTGTGTGTGTGCGTGCGTGTGTGTGTGTACGTGTGTACGTGTGTGTATTTATATATCTGTCTCCCAAAGCAGAAGATCTTTTTCACCTCGCTGGTAGTTACTTTGGTCTATTTAATGCACTCACCAAAGAAAGCTGTTCCAGCATCACACTGGTAGAAGCAACAACAGAGATTGTCACTGCTTAAAAATTCTCCCTTTCTGCCCTTGCAGCGCAGGCAGAGTTTGTCTTCCAGACCCAAGCGAGTGTCCGGACGACTGAAGGAGCCTTTTGACATTCTGTGCCCACACAAAAACATTTGATGGAAACAGATACAGGCTCCTGGCTGCTGATGTTCTTCCTTATCTGTTTACAATCAGGGCAGAGCCGAGTAAGACCTTAATTCTTTGGGAACGTGGCAGACTTTATAAACAAGATGAAAAATGATCTTTGAAGGGAGCTGGGATTTCACGGCTGCTGGCCTGAGCAGAATAGATGGCTGGTGAGCACCTTTTCCGTCTTCTAAGGACAATTAGAATAAACCAGCTGGATTTTAGGAGTAGCTGACAGTGTCCGTTAAGCTGATCGTTTAAGAGTGCTTGTTTCTTGTTCTGCCCCTTGTGAAAATTACAGGTATTTAAGCCTAAAATTTACTTGTTCAAAACAGGCCATATCTTCTAAAATTTTGCATCCAATTCACTAGGCATGATTGACAAGGCACATGTATGTATTAGACGATACCTCAGATGCATAAACTCCAGAGTTCTCCAAGATCCAGTAGATATTTTCTTTTGTTTCACTCCAACTGTTTTCAGTTACCTTCATACATCTGAGCCAGAAAGAGCTTTAACATTACAAAAATAATTTGTATAGGTTTTCTCAGGAGACGTTAGCAACTGTTTTGATAAAGTAAGGTCTATGCACTCTTCATTCAATTTAAACTGAGAATGTTAAGAGCATTTTCATGCTGGCTGCCCCTCAGTATGCATTTAATCAGCTTGAGTTCTGATTATAGACAGTGCTAAAACCTAGCTTGTGACCTGCACTTAGCAAGTTTCATTAGAAGTGATTTGGACATCACTCAGATAAAACTAGATGCACATCTAGCCAAAAATAGTGAAGAAATGGAAAATTAAAAAAACCCTCCCAAACAAATATAGTTGCTGTGTCCTGTGTGTCAAGCTGATGTCCTTTTTTTGCTCATCAAATGATTCCAGACAGAGCCATGAATGACCAATAAATTCTTAGGTTAGCTCGGTCTGAGCTGGATTGCATTGTTTGGGAACTCTTGCAGGGTCCACACAAGGCATAGGGTATTTATCCTCAAAGTTATCAACATATGTCTTTGTTTCTCTGTGAGGTTTGCTGTGCGTCATGCTGGGGGCAGCCAGAGGACACACGGAGACTGGAGCAGTAGATTCTCTGAGGGCTTGATTTATGCCAAGTGTTGAGCACGCTTTTCCCATGTAGGTCACAAAACACAGTTCCTGTGTCGGACTCTATGAATACTGGTGTTAACACTGCATTATTCCCCAGGAATCTAAGTCTCATCTCATGGAGTGCTTGGCTGCCTCTCAACATCGTTACAGACCCTGATGATATCCTTACAAATGCTCTTAATCCTCACATCCTTTCCAGCTTGCCAAAACCTGTCATCATTTGCTACAACCCTATTCTTCTTCATACAATCACAGAATCAGAGAATTATGAAATCATAGAATGGTTTGGGTTGGAAGGGACCTTAAAGATCATCTGGTTCCAATCCCCCTGCCATGGGCAGGCACATCTTCCACCAGATCAGGTTGCTCAAAGCCCCATCCAATCTGGCCTTGAACAGTGCCAGGGAGGGGGCAGCCACAGCTTCTCTGGGCAACCTGTTCGAGTGCCTCACCACCTTCATGGTGAAGAATTTCTTTTTTATATTGATCCTAAATCCACCATATTTCAATCTAAAGCCATTCCCCCTTGTCCTATCACTGCATGCCCTTGTAAAAAGTCCCTCTCCAGCTCTCTTATAGGCCACTTCAGGTAATGGAAGGCCGCAAAAAGGTCTCCCCAGAGACTTCTCTTCTCCAGGCTGAACAGCCCCAACTCTCATATCCTTTCCTCATGGGAGAGATGTTCCAGGCCTCTGATAATTTTTGTGTCGCTCCTCTGGCCCCACTCCAACAGGTCCATGTCTTATCATAGAATTAGACAATCATAGGTTGGAAAAGACCTCTAAGATCATCAAGTAAACCATCAACCCAAAACCATCATGCCTATTAAACCATGGCCTGAAGTGCCACATCTACATGTCATTTGAACACCTCCAGGGATGGGGATCCACCACCTCCCTGGGCAGCCTTTTCCAATATCTGACCACTCCCCTCAGCTTCCTCTTCTCCAGGCTAAACAATTCCTGTTCCCTCAGCCGCTCCTCATAAGACTTGTTCTCTAGACCCTTCACCAGCCTCGCTCCCCTTCTCTGGACATGCTCCAGCACCTCAATGTTCTTCTTGCAGTGAGGGGCCCAAAACTGAACACAGTACTTGAGGTGCGGCCTCACCAGTGCCGAGTACAGGGGGATGATCACTTCCCTGCTTCTGCTGGCCACACTCTTCCTGATACAAGCCAGGATGCCATTGGCCTTCTTGGCCACCTGGGCACACTCCTGGCTCATATTCAACCAGCTGTTGACCAGCACCCCAAGATCCTTTCCCACTGGGCAGCTTTCCAGCCACTCTTCCCCAAGCCTGCAGTGTTGCATGGGGTTGTTGTCAATGAAGTGCGGGACCTGGCATTTGGCCTTGTTGAAATTCATGCAGCTGGCCTCAGCCCATCGGTCCAGCCTGTCCAGATCCTTCTGCAGAGCCTTCCTACCCTCAAGCAGATCAACACTGCCACCCAATCTGCTGTCATTTGCAAATTTACTGAGGCAGCACTCAAAATGCCTCATCCAGATCATTGATAATGATGTTGAACAAGACTAGCCCCAAAACTGAGCCCTTGAGGACACCACTTGTGATCTTCCGCCAGCTGGATTTAACTCCATTCACCACCACTCTCTGCACTCGGCCATTCAGCCAGTTCTTTATCCAGCGAAGAGTACACCCATCCAAACCATGGGCAGCTAGTATTTCCAGGAGGATGCTGTGGGGAACAGTGTCAAAAGCCTTACTAAAACCCAGGTAGACAACCTCCACAGACTTTTCCTTGTCCACTAGGCAGGTCACCTGGTCATAGCTGGAGATCAGGTTGGTCAAGCAGGACCTGCCTTTCATGAACCCATGTTGGCTGGGCCTGATCCCCTGGTTGTCCTTCACATGCCCAGTGAGCACACTCCAGGTGAACCGCTCTGTAATCTTGCCCGGCACCAAGGTCTGTCATGATCATGCAGAGTGGCTTGGCCAGCTCCTCCACCAGCTCCCTCAGTACTCTTGGGTGGATCCCTTCCGGCCCCATAGACTTATAAGCATACAGGTGGCACAGCAGATTGTTAACTGCTTCCTCCTGGATTATGGGAGGTTTATTCTGCACTCCATCTCCATCTTCCAGCACTGGGGGCTGACTACCCTGGGAATAACCAGTGTGACCATTAAAGACTGAGGTGAAGAAGGCATTAAGTACCTCAGCATTTTCCTCGTCCTTGTTGGCAATATTCCTCTCCACATCCAGTAAGAGATGGAGACTCTCCTTGGCCCTCTTATTGTTGTTGATGTATTGGTAAAAACATTTTTTGTTGTCCTTTACAACAGTGGCCAGCCTGAGTTCTAGCTGGGCTTTTGCCTTCCTAATTTCCTCTCTGTATGACCTAATAAGACCCCTGTACTCTTCTTGAGTCACCTGCCCTTTCTTCCATAGGTAGTAGACCATCCTTTTTTTCCTGAGTCCCAGCAAAATCTCCCTGTTAGCCAGGCCGGCTGTCTTCCCCGTCAGTTTGTCTTGCAGTGCATGGGGACAGCCTGCTCTTGTGCCTCTAAGACTTGAACAATGTCCAGCCTTCCTGGACTCCTTTGCCCTTCAGGACTCTCTCCTGGGGACCCTCTTAACCAGCATTCTGAACAGGCCAAAATCTGCCCTCCAAAAGTCCATGGTGGTGATGTTGCTGGCCCCCCTCTTAACTTCACCACAAACCGGGAAAGCTATCATTTCATGGTCGCTAAGCCCAAGATGACCTCCAACCACCACATCTCCCACCAGTCTTTCTCTGTTAGTAAACATCAGGTCTAACGAGTTACCTCGCCTGGTAGGCTCACTTACCACCTACATCAGCAAGTTATCTTCCATACATTCCAGGAGCCTCCTAAACTGTTTTCTCTCTGCTATGTTGTATTTCCAGCAGACATCTGGTAAATTAAAGTCCCCCACGAGAACAAGAGCTACTGATTGTGAGACTGCTGCCAGCCTCCTGTAGAAAACTTCATCTGCCTCTTCATCCTGGCTGGTTGGTCTGTAACAGGCCCCCAACAGGATGTCTGCCTTGTTGGCTTTCCCCCTCATCTTTACCCATAAGCACTCAACCTTGTCATCACAATCGTCAAGCTCTATACAACTGAAGCATTCCCTAACACACAGAGCCACCCCACCGCCTCTCTTTCCTTGCCTATCCCTTCTGAAGAGCTTATAGCCATCCATCGCAGCACTCCAGTCAGGCGAGTCATCCCACCACGTTTCTGTGATGGCAACCAAGTCATAGCTGTCCCGATATACAATGGCTTCCATCTCCTCCTGTTAATTGCCCATGCTGCATAGATAGACTTGAGCTGGACTATTGAGCTCACCCCCAACTCTGGCACACCACGCCTGGGCTCATCTCTAGTGACCCCTTCCACCTTAGCACCTAGTTTAAAGCCGTGTCGATGAGCCCCGCCAGCTCACGGGCAAGAATCTGTTTCCACCTTTGAGACAGCTGGACTCCATCTGTCTTTCCTGTGCTGAGGGCTCCAGAGCTGGACGCAGGACTCCAACTGGGGTCGCACCAGAGCAGAGTAGAGGGACAGAATCCCCCCCTCGACCTGCTGGCCACACTTCTTTTGATGCAGCCCAGGATATGGTTGTCCTTCTGCTCTGAAAGTGCATATTGCTGGGTCATGTTGAGCTTCTCATAAACCAGCACCCTCAAGTCCTTCTCCTCAGGGCTGCTCTCAATCCATTCTCTGCCCAGTCTGTATTTGTGCTTGGGATTGCCCCAACCCATGCGCAGGGCCTTGCACTTGGCACTGTTGAACTTCATGACGTTTGCATGGGCCCACCCCTCAAGCCTGTCCAGGTCCCTTTGGATGGCATCCCTCCCTCAGATGTGCTGACCGCACCACTCAGCTTGGTGTTGTCAGCAAAATTGCTGAGGGTGCACTCAATCCCACTGTCCATGTCACTGACAAAGATGCTAAACAGCACCAGTCCCAGTACTGACCCCTGAGGAATACCACTGTTCACTGATCTCTGCTTAGACATTGAGCTGTTGACTGCAACTCCTTGAGTGTGACCATCCATCCAATTCCTTATCCCCCAAGTGGTCCATCCATCAAATCCATGTCTCCCTAATGTAGAGACAACGATGTCATGCAAGGCGTTGTCAAATGCTTTGCTCAAGTCCAGGTAGATGACATCTGCTGCTCTTCCCTTATCCACCAATGCTGTAACCCTGTCATAAAGGGCCACCAGATTTGTCAGGCATGATTTGCCCTTAGTGAAGCCATGTTGACTGTCACCAATCAACTCCTTATTTTCCACGTGCTTTAGCATGGTTTCTAGGAGGATCTGCTCCCTGATCTTGCTGGGCACAGAGGTGAGACTGACTGGCCTGTAGCTCCCCAAGTCTTCCTTTTTTCTCTTTTTAAAAATAAGGGTTATGTTCCCACTTTTTCATTCAGTGGGAATTTCACCGGACTGCCATGACTTCTCAAATATGATGGATAGTGGCTTAGCATCTTCATCTGCCAGTTCCCTCAGGACCTGTGGATGCACCTCATCAGGTCCCATGGACTCATGCACTTTCAGGTTCCTTAAATGGTCTTGAACCTGATTTTCTCCTACAGAGGGAGATTCTTCATTATCCTAGTCCCTGCTTTTGCCTGCTGTGACTTGGGTGGTGTGGCTGGAGTTCTTAACGGTGAAGACTGAAGCAAAAAAGTCATTGAGTACCTCAGCCTTCTCCATATCCTGGGTAACCAGGTCTCCTGTTTCCTTCCAGAGAGGGCCCACATTTTCTCTAGTCTTCCTTTTACCACTGAGGTACCTACAGAAGCTTTTCTTGTTGCAATTGATGTCGCTGGTCAGATTTAATCCTATCAGGGCTTTAGCTTTTCTAACCTGATACCTGGCTGCTTGGACAATTTCTCTGTATTCCTGCCAGGGTATCTGTCCTTGCTTTCCCTCTCTGTAGGGTTCCTTTTTGTGTTTGGCATTGTCCAGGAGCTCCTTGTTCATCCGTGCAGGCCTCCTGGTGGTTTTGCCCAACTTCCTCCTTTTTGGGATGCATCGCTCCTGAGCTTGGAGGAGGTGATCCTTGAAAACTGACCAACTTTCCTGGGCCCCTCTTCCCTCCAGGGCTTTGTCCTCTGGTACTCTACCGAGTAGGTCCCTGAAGAGGCAAAGTCCAGGGTAGTGAGCTTGCTGTGTGCCTTCCTTGCTGCCCTAAGGATCCTGCACAATTTCATGGTCACTGCAGCCAAGGCTGCCTTTGAGCTTCACATTGCCCGCCAACTCTCCTTGTTGATGAGAACAAGGTCCAGCACAGCACATCTCATTGTGGGCTCCTCTATCACTTGGAGAAGGAAGTTATCACCAATGCAGTCCGGGAACTTCCTGGATTGCTTATGCCCTGCTGTGCTGTCCCTCCAACAGATATTGGGGTGGTTGAAGTGCCCCCCAAGGACGAGGGTTTGTGAATGTGAGAGTGCTCCTATCTGTCTGTAGACGGCCTTGTCTACTTGGTCTTCCCAGTCAGGTGGCCTGTAGCAGATCCCCACTATAATGTCACCCGACCCTGCCCTGCCTTTAATCCCAGCCCATAAGCTCTCGGTCTGCTCCTTGTCTCTCCCCAGGTAGGGCTCCATGCACTCCAGCTGGTCATTGACATAGAGGGTGACACATGCCTCGTCTCCCCTGCCTGTCCTTCCTAAAGAGCCCATATCCTTCCATTCCAACACTCCAGTCATAGGAGCCATCCCACTACATCTCTGTGATGCCAATAAGATCATTGATCAATATATCTTAGAAGCCAAAATATCTGTAGATGATACATGGGGCTACCAAGGTGCCTGTCTCTTCTTCCAGCCTAGTCCATGATGCCATCGCGGTTTACTTCAAGATTTTCTGCAAACCACCTTCTAGGTTATGAGCTTTCCAGGCAGAGCAGCATCTGAGGTCTGATGTTGCAACTGCTTGTCACTGTTGCCATGATGGATGTGCTGCTTCTACTTCCCTGCCCGCTCTGCACCCATCTGTGTGTGGCTGACCAGAGAATCGAAATGCACATCTTTAGCGGGGACAGGCATTTTGATAATTGCAACCATTTTATTTTTAACTAGACCATCTGTACTTCAGGGTCAGTTTTTGCTCAGGAAACCCATGGTATGAATGTCTCACCCAGCTTAAGGGCTAAGAAACAAAACTAAGTTCAAGGTGAAGCACTTTACCATGGCACTTGTTCCTCCCTCTCAGTGTGTAGCTGCTTTACCGACCTTCTGCTGAGAGCGTTTAACATAATCCAAATGAATGATGTCTTTGGCTCCATTAGTTAGTTCCTCCCCCTACATGCAAAACGTTAGGTCAAAAAGACTCCTCCTAAGTCTTTCTGTTGTCCCTTGTGGCTTCCTGCAGATCTCTGGGATATAATTTATCTGATCCAATGCTTGTCAGCGTTCCTTAGTTGGCAATGTCCAGCTGTGTGCTATGGGACAACACTTCATCATTTCAGTGTTTATTTTACCGCTTCTCCACCCACCTCCACAGGAAATCTCACCAGAGCCTGTGCAAGAGGACTGTCAGTCTTCTCCTCCAGGGATGAGAAAAGCCAGAAATCACTTTTTTTTTTTTTTGTATTAAAGTCATGTCCTCAGTAATATGAAGCTCTTCATCATGCACTAATTTCTATGGAAACAAAAGCATTCTCTTCTTACCTGGTGATTTGTTTCTTCATCAAAATTTTGCCTTTGTTTTAGTCATTCTGGTGTTAGTTTGTTTTTTTTTCTTAATTCCCAAATATCCTTTTATTTATTGTCTATTACTGATGGCATAGATTGGAGTTTTCTTTTTCAATATGTTTTATGGTGCTTTTTTTCCTGGAGATAGTTTTATATACCTATAACTCTCAAAGATTTGCAGTTTAAAAGCATGTACATATGACTGCAAGAAAATGAGTTAATGTGGCCCCACGGCTTACTGCTGAGGAACGGAGTTACTTCACTTCCCTGAAATAAAATAACTCATTTTGTTTTATATTTGTAACATGTTAGGAAGATATAAATGGCTGCCTTACAGCGATTGCCTCCAAGTTGTTCAGCAGTAAAGTTGCAACAGTTCAGAATCTGGCATCTGTTTATTCATGCTCTAAACCAGCTTTCCCCAATATACTTTCCTGATTTGTTTAATAGAGTATGGCTGGGACTTGCATAGCTAAATTACCCAGAGAGCAAAACATTCATGGCTCCCCGGTAGCTCTGCGGAAGTACAGATAATAAGTAGCCATATTACACTTTGTAATTTTAAAATTGAAGATGCTTATAATTTTGTTGCTGGAGCGAAGTCAGTTCTGGGGAAGATTTTGCCCTGATTTTAAAACCTTTTCCTTCTATCAGAGGGGCACACAACATGTAAGGACTGGGTAATTGATTTTCCAGGGCGTGCTGCTCAGCGGTGGGCTGGAGTGGCTAAGTGCAGCAATTCAGACAAGCAGGATTACTTCCAAAGCAGGACAGTATCGTTTTCTGTTTAATAGTCAACACTTCATAGTTACTTCTGCACATCTGGGGTGAGGTATGCCAGAATTACACATTCTCCTCCATTTCAAGAACAAATGCATCTTCAAACAGGCTATTTTTTAGTTGCTCAAACTTGCTGTGAAGGGCAGGATGTGTAAGGGTGGCTTCTGAATAATATAACTACTTATTAATGAGATTGTTCTCTGAGCGAAGCATGGTGTTCAGAGATAACCTGGCACACACAGAGAAGTACACTGCACAGAGTGGCTGAACTGTTACAGAGCCAGCTGAGCAGAAAATTCAAAGTCTATGTGCCGTCCTCAGGGCTAAGGGTTAAAAGCATTGCTGGGATAGCTGAGTAGTAAGGTTGCCATCTCAGTGCTACAGCAAGAGGAACTTTGTGAAGTCTTTGTCTTTACTTATTAAATAAATGAGCTATCCAGCGATCAGCTTTGTTACTCAATGTAACGTGTTCCTGACAGATGCCAGATACTGAAATTCCCTGTGCACAGTGATTTGTAAGCTATAGGAAAATGTTGCAATGCTTCACTCTGTAAATGGTGGTGGTGGGGATGCTTTTTTAAAATATCCTTTCTAAATCCATTGTAGATGCCTTAAATGTAACAAATTATGTGTAGGTAAACATGTAAATCTTTTGGACATCTTTAATTCAGCTTCTCACAAACTTGAAGCACCAGAGTTATGGTGCTTCTCACTCCCGGATTCACATAACCTCATGGCTCTCTCTGCTTTCAATTACTGATAGTGTATTTTAAAGTTTCAAAAATTTAGAACAAAAAATAAAATTAAAAAAAAAAAGAAAACCACACACGCTCTTTTATTAAAGCCTAAACTGATGCAGTACTGGTCTCTGGGGCACTGCTTTTTTGTTGTTTTAGCCATATGGGTAAGGTAGCACATAACAGAGCGAAGTAGGGATGGTGGGAATGAGCAGAGCACGGCTGCCTCTGGAGCCAGCTATGTCTCTTCTGTCTGGTGTCAGGCAAAGATTTGTCTCAGCTTCATAGCCTGCAGAATGGGTACAGTGTGCTGGTTTTGGCTGATATAGAGTTAATTTTCTTCACAGGAGCTGGTAAGGGGCTATGTTTTGCATTAGTGCTGGAAACACTGTTGATGACACAGGGATGTTTTAGTTCTTGCTGAGCAGTTCTTACACAGAGCCAAGGCCTTTGCTACTTCTCATCCCACCCCACCAGTGCGGAGGCTGGGGGTGCACAAGGAGTTGGGAGGGGTCACAGCGGGACAGCTGACCCCAACTGACCAAAGGGATATTCCATTCCGTAAGGATCATAGAATGTTTTGGGTTGGAAGGGACCTTTAAAGATCATCTAGCTCAACCCCCCTGCAATGAGCAGGGACATCTTCAACCAGACCAGGTTGCTCAGAGCCCCGTCCAGCCTGGCCTTGAATGTTTCTAGGGATGGGGCATCGACCACCTCTGTGGGCAAACTGTGGCAGTGTTTCACCACCCTCATTGTAAAAAATTTCATCCTTATATCCAGTATAAATCTACCCTCTTTTAGTTTAAAACCATTACCCCTTGTCCTGTCACTACAGGCCCTGCTAAAAAGTCTCTCCCCATATTTCTTACAAGCCCCTTTTAAGTACTGAAAGGCCTCAATACGGTCTCCCCGGAGCCTTCTCTTCTCCAGGCTCAACAGCCCCAATTCTCTCAGCCTTTCCTCACAGGAAAGATGTTCCAGCTCTCGGATCATCTTTGAGGCCTCCTCTGGACCCGCTCCAACAGCTCCATGTCCTTCTTGTGCTGGGGGCTCCAGAGCTGGAAGCAGGACGCCGGGTGGGGTCTCACCAGAGCAGAGTAGAGGGGCAGAACCCCCTCCCTCAACCTGCTGCCCACGCTGCTGGGGATGCAGCCCAGTGTACGGCTGGCCTTCTGGGCTGCAAGCGCATGTTGCCAGGTCATGTCCAGCTTTTCATCCCCCAGCTGGCACCATATGACAGCTGGCTATCATCCACCATATGACATCATGTTCACCAATAAAACTAGGGGAGAGGTTGGTGTGGGTACTGCTCCTTGGGGACTGGTTGGACATTGGTCAGTTGGTGGTGAGCAATTGTTTTCATTTTCATCACTTATATTTCTTGGGTCATATTTCTCGGGTCATATTTCTCTCTCTTTGTTATCTTCCTTTTCATTACAATTTATTATTATCATTGTTTTATTTAGTAAACTGTTTTTATCTCAACTCACAAGTTTTCTCATTTTTACATTTCTGATTCTCTCCTCAGTCCCGCTGCAGGGGAGTGAGCGAGTGGCTCTGTGGTGCTTAGTTGCTGACTGGGGTTAAACCACAATAGTAGAGTCACCATGTTATCGGTTGCTGGGACAAATGACAGGATGAAAAGGAGCCAAAAATCTAATTATGGGTAATAGAACAGCATTTTTTTTCTTAGGTGGGTGAAAGCACAGGGCTACTGAGTTTTGTATTTCTGCTATTCCTTTGAAATCATCGTAGACAGAATGGCAACACATACACTCATGCATAACCGGACATTTCATGAAGATCACGCGGTGTTGTTTTGATAGCAAAATAATCCCAGGCTGACACCAAGTTGTATAAGTAATGCTGCTGCTGAAAGCCCACTGAGCTGCCAGCAGGAGGAATCGAGCCCGTGGCTGTGCAGGGCAGCTCTGCCCGGGATGGGGCATCATCCTCCTGTCTGGCACTCCAGCACTGCCAGGCACCCATCTGCAGACTGCTGAGATGGAGTTAGAGAGAGAATGATTGGAAACATCTCCGCAATGTTTGCAGCCGAGGTTTCTGTGGCTGTGAAATGGATACGGAAAACAAAAGATGTCCTTGCTCCTGAGATGCAGACTTATATTTCCTATGCCCAGGTTAAACCACATACATCCCTTTTTAAGTTTTAGAGGCCACCAAACTTTCAACTTAATTCATAAAAAGCAAGGCAGCTAATGACAGGAAACAAAATATAACACTGTTCAGCTTTTACCATCTGCAAACATCTTTAATTTGGGTTCACCTTCTTTTTCTGCATAATTTCCACTGTAATGAAATTTGAAAGAAAACCTCAGATATATTGAAGAGAATAAATTTTACTCTAGCACTGTATAAGGGTGTCTCAGGTTGCTCATGAAATCTCGGGGGATATATCTGAAAGACATGACTTTGAAGCTTCAGTGGCAAAAGACGTGAAAGACAAAGAAGGATTGTCTTGAAACCTGAAGAAGTTTATATAATTTTGGTGTGGTACCAAAATACAGGAGCAGAGGCTTTGACAGTCAGTTAATGGACAGTGTGACTCAGCTGTATATCACAAATAGCTGTAATTTGAGTGAGAAGGGTTTCTCTTCCCAGGATTTGAGCACTTTCACTTGATCTGGCAAAATTTGCAAGCATACCCGTAACCTCCAGGCCAACCTAACCCCAAAAGCTCTGTCCAAGCCCATTCCAAAGAATTTGACCCTGATTCCCCTCAGAGCAAGCTGTCTCATCCCCTTCACTGTTAGTTCTGGTTCTACTCAGAGGCACGGTGTACTGCTGTAGGCCAACGATTTCTCTGACTAGACTGGGGTGACTGAAAGGGTTTATCTGATGTGTGAGTCTATCTTCTTGGCTGCCCTTATTCAATCTACCTGCTTAAATAGGTAATATTAGCAAAATTTTACTTATTATTTTATTTGGAAAGTCTATTTAGACATCTAATTTTGAATTGTGGGTATGCCCTTAGGAGCAACGGTTGTTTGGGTAACTGGGAAAGTTACCTGGATATTCAGAGTAAAATCTTGACTCCTGCATTTGACAGGGCTAGTATAACATGGCAGTGGTACTGCATGTAATAAGACCTAAATAACAGGATGTAATCAAATATTTTTGGCTTTTCTTAAAAGAGGTAGTAAATATTCAGCATTTGCTGCAGTATTTTAAGGGACGGTTAGAAAGTGCCTGCCATAGTCACATGGCGAAAAAAACCCCTTCTGGCTTCTCAGTGCTTAGTTACCACCTCTTTGTTTGAGACACCACACCTAAGTGTTTCCACTTCAGGTACTGAAAAGAAAAAGATACTTTCTTCAGCCATGTCCTCCATGCAGCTCTCCTCTAGCAAAGCATGGTTTTGAAGTAGCTGCAATTTGATCTCTTGGTTTGATAGTCCTTGTTTACAGTGATCCATGCTGTTCGCTTCCTCATCTCCTTCCCTGTCATTACCAGGTTCCCTTCAGCCGACACTGCATTTCAGTTTGTCCACCTCCGATCTCTGCCTCATTGGCACTCTCTAAATTTAAGCACGTTTAGTGCAGGACAGAAAATGCAATTGGAGCCTGCTGTGTTGTCTTCAGTGTAGTGATCTGGTTCCCCTGTGCAGTTCAGATAGTCAAGGCCGAATTTGGCTCCAGAAGACCAATGGAGAATTCCCCTTGTGAAGAGAAGGGGAGAGAAAAAACTTGTATTCCCAGCAGGATTAGCTCTTGTGCCAATCGTATGTTTCTGACAAATTGCACAAATAAAATCTGGCAACCTGGACATAAACCTTATTTGAAATCTTACACCCATGGCCTTCACTTAGAGGTCTAGCCTGACTGGTGCCAGAGCTGGCCACTGTAAAGTTGGAGAGTGGTTAACAACACACTTTTTCCCTTTTCTTCTCCTTTAATTTATGCACAAGGGATTGGATTGGATTAGATTGGATCGTGTTACGACGAAAAAACTCATTCTATGACAATCACTTTTTGAACTGAGTTGGCAGGTGAGTTTGTCTACAGTGTTGCTTGTCTTTCGTGGAAACTCTGTTGGAAGTGCAAATTCATGTGAAAGGATTGGTAACCATGTTATCAGGTTGTTAATATTTGTGTCCTGACATTAAAGACTCTATAACTAGAAATGTTCATTTTTAGGGTATTCTTGTAGGCTTCTCAATCAAATTTGTCTTTTCTGATTCCCTATTTGCTAAGGGAACCATCTATCCTGATCTGGCGACTGGCAAAACTAAATTGGAAATCCAAAGTGCACTTTTAATAATGTAATTATTTAATGGTGTATTAATATTATTAATCTGTTTTATTGCAGACATTCTAATCTAGTGGTGTTGAATCCAAATGGCTTCAAATCAATTACATTTATATTAAGGAGTTCTTCCTTGGGGTTACTACCTCTGTGAAGTGCTAATTCTTTCCGCGTTGCCTGTGATTATAAAACTTGTCATCCATTCTTCTCAGCAGCGTAGGGAGAAACTGTCAGCTGCGATTTACTTCATGGCAATAGTCTGGGGAGTTACGAGGATAGATGAAAACATGGATTAACCTGAAATGTGAGCCACAAAACAAAAACCTTAGTATATTCAAGACCATAAGGCATATAGCGGGTACCTCCGAGGGCTGGGCACAAAGGAGAGAGGCAGGTCTCAGAGAAAGTTACAGATGGGATGATGTACCTTCTTAGAGGAGCCCATGGTTGCTGGAGCTGGGCTGGGCTTACCCTGGGTAGTGTCAGGTCCAGGAGTTCCTTCTGCCTCATGGCATTTCATGCCTGGAAATTAGGAGGACCTGGCAACTCCCTGCCTTTGGTCGTGCGCTGGCTCAGCTGCCGTACCTGAACTGCTCGTGTAAGGAGAGTCTGTAGGACTGTGGCCACTGCTGGTTGCCTGAGGAGATGGATGGGACCTGGGTAGAGATGGTCAGGTGGAGGGGAGAAACAGAAGAAAAGATGTAGAGTGGACACCCAGGTGCTTCAACACAGCTGTGCAGCTACAGGCAATCCCCTTCTCAAGACAGGCTCTGACTACAATGCCCACAAACCGTATTGGAGCCAAGAAGAAGAATAACAAAATAGAGTGAAATGGAAGCATTTCATCAATTTTAATCTCAAGTTCTATATTCTAGTCCTTATAGTATTCTTACAGAATTCTTGTTGTGCATCAAAATGAATTCACCAGTTTTTGTTGACCTAAAGTTTTATTCCACACACTCCGTATTTTATGTTGGAAAGTTTTGCGGTTGGCTTAAAGCTGATTAAAATACAATTTTTTTAAAAAAGAGCCACATTTGACTGTTATTTATGAGACTCTTGTCTCACACGTTGGTGTGAGGTCTGTGGTTTCTTGTCTAGACCATCCAAGTGTGAAAGCTCTGTTTATTTATTTGTCTCCTAGGTGATTATGGCTAGCTTGGATGAATGCATAAATCAAACAGTGACTTGTCATTTTTCTTTCTTTTCTTTAAAAAGCAAATATTCATGTGACTATAGTGGACTAAAAAAAATTTGTTCTAATACTGCACCATTGGATCTTAATGCTATTGTATTATAATGCCTTAGGGTGTGATAGTCTGGATGGGTAAGCATTAATCATTCTTCACTGGACTAGTTTTCTTGAAGCAGAGGTAGCAGCAATGAAGGCACAGGGCTGCAGCAGCAAGAATGGAGCCAGCGAGCCCAGGGACTTGGTCTTCCTCTCTACCCAGCACTTGTGAGATACTTCTGGAGAACTGTGCCCACTTTTGGGCCCCCAGTATAAGAAAGTCATCAACAAACTGGAGCAAGCTAAGCATAGGGCCTCCAAGACAGTCAGGGCTGGAGTACTATCCATCTGAGGAGAGGCTTCAGGACTGGGACTTGTTCAGCCCTGAAAAGAGAAGAGGAGAGGACAGGGGCCTTAATGCTGTCTGCAGCTGCCTAGTGGGAGGTGATGGAGAAGACTTGGTTGGACGCAGTGGTGCATAATGCAAGGACAGCAAGCAACAGGGAGACATCAGAGCAGGGAAAATTCCACCTGGACGCAAGCAGAAAATAATGTTCACCATAGGGGTGGTGAAACTTTGCAACAGGGCTGCAGTGAGCTTGTGGGGATGTTCTTCAAAACTTGCTGGAGTGATATGACCTCACTTTGATGTTGGACTTGCTTTTAGTGTGGGAGGACAGAGCAGATCTCTGCAGATCCCTTCTGACCGACATTATTTTACCATTCCAGCTGCTGACTGGAATGCTGAACATAGATCTATGCAACTTCAGAAATTCTTTTAATTAACCAATACTATATTCTAGGCAATTTTAGAAGGAATAAAATAAATAAATAAATTTGGGTTAATTTTTGTGCTTACGCAAAATAAATTACTGTCAGTTGGCAATTTGCCCACTCCTTAATTTGTCTTTAATAAATACAGTTAGTTTGTTCATGGAACATGAATTCCACAAGGTGAGGTACAGTGTTTACTTTAGACACGGAGGTGCAATACTGGGCATATTACACCTCTGTGTCAGCAGATGCTCTTTTCCCTGGAGTATCTCAGATCTGTGCTCAAATACAATGGGGTACAAGGTTAGTTTAGACAGCAAGATGGAAAATGCTGCTTTTATGCATTTAAAATTTAGTTCTAATTTTGTCTTTTTCAAGTTAGCATATATCACCAACAAAAGAGAGGAATAGTCCCATATTAATGTGAAGAAAATATTTTTCTAGTGCAATAACAAGTTGTTCCATGAGCAGCAGAATTGATTAGATTCTGTGGTTTTTGAAAAGATATGAATGTAAATGAACCATTTTTATGTGCTCAGAGCACTATTTTTGTCCTGTGCAGACGTTTAGTGTCTTTATAAAGGTTCAAATTCTCTCTGCCACCTTTCATTTAATGAGGACAAGGATAGGAGCTTTATCTCATGTGGGTGTGATGAAATCTGTAGGACTATAAGTGCTTGAATCTCTGTTAGATTTGGTTGGCATTAGAGGGTTCAGAAGTTATTAGTGAGCATTACAGGGAAGAAGTTGGATACACATATGAACTCTGATCGTTTAGGCTTCATTTCCTTAGAAAACATGGTTAAAAATATAAAGTATTAAGATTCTGGTGTATATGTAAAGTATTAGGATTCTGGAAACTAGGTATAGTAATATAATTGCTGATAAGAATGTGTCTAAATACACTCTTCCTAGTTAGCTAAAAAGTCCCAAATTTAGGATGAAGGTTCTATTAATGAACAGAATTTAATGCCCAGCTCTTGATAAACATTATAGTCGTTACAGAAAAATCAAAATAAGCAAAACATTCAGAAGACAACTAAAATCACTGATTTAAAGACATGGTCCCAGTTTAGTAATTCATCTTCTTATAAACTAATTTTTGCCAAATGGAATTGAAATTAAGACAGTGGAAAAACAGACTGATTTCAACAGATTTGTTTTTCATATGACACAAGTGGCTGAGCTCTAGAAACCTCTTAAAAAATAAACATGAAGATTGCTGTCACCTGATGGTGGGATATATCTTTCCCCAATTTGAATCGAGGGAGTCATGATTCTTTTACACTCATTTTTGATCTCTACCAAGCAAGTGGCGTGGGTGTTTCATGTGATAACATCGTAAAGTCATTTGGCAGGTTTGTAACTTGGATGTACAATTAATCTCATTTAATATAACCTACGTATAAATTAGCATCCAGTGTAAAACTAGTTCTTTCAGACTGTTTTTAGTCACTGAAAGTTAAGGCAGGATCCTGCAGAGCCTAACTCAGTGTCTAAGACAAATGGAAAGAAGCTACCTCTGCAGTAGTCTGTCTGTCTCCAGTGACACTAGATGTGGACTAAATGGCCACCTACAACTAGAAATCTAACTCTGAGACACATAAGGTTAAGTGAGGTGAATCCTACTTTTACAGAGCAAAACCTCCCTTTTGTCTCAGATTTTCTTCTTCTCTCTTCTGAACAACAGAAATCTGCTGTCTGCGTTCAATCCTTCAAATTCATAACTTGTGCAGAGGTAATATGATTTTGCATCTGAAAATAGAGCTATACGTACCCAGTGCTTCTGTGTGTAGCCTTCACAGTGCCCTCAGACTTGGCTGATAGAATATTTCATTCTGTGTGTACCCTTCACAGTGCCCTCAGACTTGGCTGATAGAATATATCATTTTTTTTAAATCAAATCATTTTCACCAGTCAAGACAGACAATATGTGGCTGTCCTCTCTTATACAAGGGAATCCCTGGCTTTCATTGTCTGGTTATGTATTTAGGTGCTGTAATTACCACAATGTGTTCATGATACTGAATTTTTTATGCTCTATTTTCTTCTTGTCAGAATAACACTAACAAAAACAACCCTCCCATAACTGATTGTCCTCTCAAGAGAAGCATGAGGAGTTGCTCTATAGAACCATTTAAAATTTCTGGAGAAAAAAAAAGCCTGCAGAAACTATTTATTTATTATTTATGTATACTATTATTTTAAATTTATTCAAAAACCTGATCACACACAGTCCTGAGCAGCCTTCTCCAGATGACCCTGCTTTGAGCTGGGGGCTGGACTGGATGATATCCAGACTTGCCTTCCCACCTCAGCTGGTCTGCGATTCTGTGCAACGACATGAAAGCTGAGGGAGGTGTCATGGGGTGAGGGGATTACACAGCTCAAGCTGTTTGAAAAGAAAGATTGAAGGATGCCTTCATTACAGTGTGAAAGTGCCTGCATGGGAAGGAGACAACGGGCACTAAAAGGGCTCTTCAAGGGGAAAAGAAGAATATAAGGACCAGACATAGAGGTAAGATAATTCACAGAATCACAGAATGGCAGGGGTTGGAAGGGACCTCTGTGGATCATCTAGTCCAACCCTCCTGCTGAAGCAGGGTCACCTACAGTAGGCTGCACAGGAACTTGTCCAGGCAGGTCTTGAATATCTCCAGAGAAGGAGACTCCGCAACCTCCCTGGGCAGCCTGTTCCGGTGCTCCGTCACCCTCAGAGGGAAGAAGTTCTTCCTCATGTTTGGACGGAACTTCCTATGCTTCAGTTTGTGCCCATTGCACCTTGTCCTGTCACTGGGCACCACTGAAAAAAGTCTGGCCCCATCCTCCTGACACCCACCCTTCAGATATTTGTAAGTGTATATTAGGTCCCCTCGCAGCCTTCTCTTCTTCAGGCTGAACAAACCCAGCTCCCTCAGCCTCTCCTCGTAGGGGAGATGTTCCAGTCCCCTCACCATCCTTGTAGCCCTCCGCTGGACTCTCTCCAGTAGCTCTTCATCTTTCTTGAAGTGGGGAGCCCAGAAATGGACAGAGTACTC